>Ga0210057_1000890_pt1 | contig 47758 bp, 41 predicted proteins | sample CryGeyCG2114_010_2_FD_183968 | JGI IMG/M metagenome (GOLD analysis project Ga0210057, IMG submission 183968) | Groundwater microbial communities from aquifer - Crystal Geyser CG10_big_fil_rev_8/21/14_0.10 (SPAdes) (version 2) | ecosystem: Environmental > Aquatic > Deep subsurface > Groundwater ...
TCATAGTAACTGTTCCTTTCATCGGTTTTCCTCCTTGATAATTAATGGCAGTAATCCATCAAGGGTAAACCCTAAAAGCGGAAGTTTCTATATTGCAATAATAGGAAGTTATCATTTTGCACTAACAAAAACGACAGATGACTTTACTAATAGTAAGAACTCATCTAAAATAATATCTTAACTTTATAAAATTATTTTATGTTATGAAAAAAACATTCACCTCTCATCCGGAATATCAATATTTGAATCTGGCAAAAGACATAATGAAGAATGGAACATGGAAAATAAGTCATTCGACAGGAGTAAAGTTGAAAAGTGTCTTCGGTAGACAAATTAGATTCGATCTATCAAAGGGTTTTCCGCTTCTTACGACAAAGAAAGTTTTTTCCAGAGGTATTATTCATGAGTTGATTTGGTTTCTATCAGGTTCATCAAATATCAAATATTTAGTTGATAACAATGTGCATATATGGGATGAGTGGGCATATAAAAAATATGAATGGGCTGTAAATTCCGGTAAGGTCAAAAAGATGACATATGAAGATTTTATTGAAAGAATTCAAAAAGATCCGAAGTTTTTGGAAAAATGGGGGGAGTTGGGGCCTGTATATGGAGTGCAGTGGAGAAAATGGCCCGCCTACGCTGAAGCTTCAGCGGACAAGCCCGCTAGAATTAAAACGGTGGATCAGTTGGGGTGGGCAATTGAAAAAATTAAAAAATATCCTCAAAAAAAGCATTATGTAATATCAGCATGGAATGCAGGTTGCATTTACGAGATGTCAGGATCTCATGACGCCTCTATGGTAATTGCTCCATGTCATACGATGTTTCATATAAATATTACAGGAGACAAATTGTCGCTTCTTTTATACCAACGCAGTGCAGATTTTTTCCTGGGAGTACCTTTTAACATCGCCAGTTATTCACTTTTGACTTTGATGCTTGCACAAGTTACAGGATACAAGCCCGGAGACTTCGTGCATACATTCGGGGATGTACATATCTATGAAAATCATTTTGACCAGATGAGGGAACAGATCAAAAGAATCCCTAAACCTTTCCCCAAAATGAAGCTTAATCCAAAGGCCAAAAAAATTGACGATTTCAAATTTGAGGATTTTACACTCTTAGGATATGATCCCCATCCGCCTATAAAAGGCGAGATTACGGTGGTTGGAGGTTTCTAGATGCAAAGAACCAAGATAAGTATTATTGCAGCCATAGCCGAAAATAGAGCCATTGGTAAGAATAATAAACTACTTTGGCACATTCCCCAAGATATGAAGCATTTCAGGAAAATAACCTCAGGTCATCCTGTAGTTATGGGTAGGAAAACTTATGAGTCTTTAGGCAGACCCCTTCCTGATAGAACTAATATCGTGGTTACCAGAGATAAACTTTTCCGGGCAAAAGGGTGTATTATCTGTTATTCTTTAGATATTGCAATAAGAACGGCTGGTGCAAAGGACAGTCAGGAGATTTTTATAATAGGCGGCGGAAAAATATACGAACAGGCTATTACACTTGCCGACAAATTATACCTGACTGTTGTAAAAGGGAATTATGAAGCTGATACTTATTTTCCGGATTACTCTGATTTTAAGAAAGTTGTTTCCAGGAAAGATAGGGAAGATAGTAAATATAAATTTACTTTTTTAGAGCTCGAACGGCCGTAAGAGATAAGTTATTTTTATCCATTCAACGCAGGATTATTATTCTTGAGGATTGTTGACAACACCCATAAAGAGGATTTCCTTGCTTTCACGATCTGTTATGGCAAAAAAGAAAGGCTTGTTTACTTCCATATAAAAAGTATCTTTTTCATTCGGCAAAGAGGTGGTAAATACCATCTCCACGCTGGTAACAGCTGTGGCCTCAGTACCTTTTTCATCCAGATTTATGTATGTTTTATGTTTTACCTTGCTGATTTTTATATCATTTTCACTTCTCATTTTGCTGAAGTCAGCATTGTCACTGAAAGCTACACCCATGCCTAAAGAAGACAAGGTATCTTTTAGTTCTTTGTCGTATTCGATTTTAAATTTTGGCAGGATAAGAGTACCCTCTTTTTCTTTAAAATTATTTACCCAGTTGTTCCAGTTATCAAGGCTAAGTTTATTTTCCAGTTGGGATATATTGTCTTTAGGTAGAAACACATACATGCCTAGATTTTTCTCTTTACCATATGGTAAATATATTCCTTGAAAATCGTCATTTTCCAAATAAAAATAATCTTTTCTCTCCTGCGTCATCGAAGGATGATTAATCTTTGTCAGATCAGGGAGAGTAAATGATTTTTCTTTCGTCAGCTTCGTGTCAAACTCATAAGTCCAAATTCCTTTGAAATAGATGGCATTTATGAGATACATGACAACATCTTTATCTATGGGTGAAGATACGATACTTGGTATTTTACTTCTGGTATTTGTGCTTACCCAGGAATTTATGATATTTGCCGCGTTTGGAGAAGAAAAATCAATTGCTTGTACTTGGGCTTCATAATACTTTTTATTTGTTTCTAAGAATTGAGGATTAAATGTAATTTCTTCTCTCATCCATATCGAGTTGGCAATTGACACTTCTATATCCGGATTGAGAGATGTCAAATGTTTGATTAATTCACTTCCGGACGTGTTTATTTTTTCGAGATCCATTTTTGAGAAATGTAGGGTTTGAGTCATGGCATCTTTGGTTTTGTTGTCTGCGCCGTTATATACCATAGACAGAGCTAAAGCGATACTGGATGGAGAGATAAAGATATTTTGCGTATCATCTTTTGTATTTATGAGTTTATGAAATATGTCGAAGCCAAATTCATTATGTGCGAGGGAAAGTTCTAAAGGCGGATTATATATCACACTTGGTTCGATGTGTAATGTCGGAGTTGGTTGCATTCCTGTAGGATTGGCCAGATCGATAGATTCCTTTTTAAAGACCTGATAATATTTTGAAGTAAAAATACCAATACCTATAATAATGATGAACATTAACAGGAAATATTTATGATGAAGAAATAGACTGTTTTTTTGACTGTCTACTTTTGCTGAAGGTTGACTTTGCTTAAATGAAAAAGTATTCAGGTCTTCAGCCTGTTCTTCTGGCCGGTTCTTAGGGTTTGTATCTTTCGTCACAAATTTATTATAACAGATATTTTATAGTGATGTTATTAATCGCCTAATGATCTGGTTTTCATGCTTTAAAATAATATAGAATTAAAAATACCGCTATATTCAACATAAAGGCATAGCCACTGCTTATTGTTGAGATGTATACCTGAGATTGTAATTTACCTATGGTTTGGGACAATTTAATTTGATTTTTGACTGCTTTCTGGTAGCCGATCTCTGCCAATTTAGTACTGATAAGTCCAATAATAATATTTGTTAGCCTGAAGACAAACGGATTCACAGATGTCAGTCCAAATACCCTGGATAAAGAATTTATAGCTTCACCTTGGGCAAGACTTACCAGAGATAAAGCAAAATAAATCAATTTATGTGATATTGTAGAGAGATTTTGAGAATTGGATATAGTTACATAACCTTCTTTCTGAATCTGAGGAGTCGCAGACTTTAGATAAGCCTTATACTCATCCGGAATATCATCATAAGAGGAGTATTCTTTACCGTTTATTATGTACTTTTGTACTGTTATAGCGTTGTTCATAAAGAATTTATCCGATCAGAAGAGCCTTCATAACCATTTTTATATTTTCCGCAAAATTCTCTGCTTTTCTTATGTCCTCTTTATTCGGTCGCCCTTTGTTAAGTCCCCCAATATGTTTCAAGGGTCCCACAGTATCATAACCTCTGCAGCAAAAAGTACCGATGATATCATATCCCTTATTCTCCAGCTTTTGGACAAGGGGAGCATTGAAATCGTTCAGATATTTTATCTGCCAGGAACCGCTGGAGGTAAAAATAAAAGCTTTTTTATTTTTTACTTTAGGTAGCTTGTCTATCAATTGGAACAGACTTTCATGGTGAATGGAGAAATATATCCCTGATCCGAATCCTAAAAGGTCATATTTTTTAAGAGAGGGAATATCCACTTTATCAGGTTTAGATATTTTTGCTTTTAATACTTTGCCGATTGCTCGGGCAATTTTTTCTGTGTTTTTATGATGGATAGAATTATAAATGATAAGCGTTTTCACCTTATTTAATTGAAAACATCAATGAAAATGTTATAATGTGTAAGCTGTATTGTTGTTAGATATATGATATTTTATAGATATATAATGTAGTAGGCAATACTGATTTTATTGATAAGGAGTAAGTTTCAGAAATAATACAAAATATTTTCCCTTCACAAAATATGTGAGTAGATGATATGATGTTTTTAATACATACTTAATATGTAAATATGTCTAATTATATTGAAGAGTAACAATCGAAAGAACTCTCTTTTTATGAATAATTTAGTTCAAGCAAATAAAATCATATCAAAGATAGCTAAAGAGAATCCGTGTATTACTCCCATTACCGTCAGGGATTATGCTTTGTTTAATAAATTTTTCCACAAAGAACCTTATACCTATGGTAATTCATGGACATATGTAATTCAAGGTATGTATGGGATAGGGGAAAATAATCTCGGGTATAAGTACTTTGATGGGGGAAATTTATCCGCTGTATGTGTTTTTCCAAAAATTGAAAAACCCGATCTGAATGTTTTTTACTGGATACGACCAATGGGTAAGTCCATTCTAGATGTAATTGATAAATTATCCAAAAATTATCATAAGGAACACAAGCTTCCCATTTACGTTAAGAAAATATTCAAGGAACAGTATGAATATCTACGTAATAAAGGATTCAAAAATACTTCAAATTTTCCTTGGCATTCCAGTTGTCCTTCGGAAGACGATACTTATCCTGAACAGATACTTGATATTGCCCATACCATAGATATAGCAAAGAAATTAGGGAAAACCAGACAATTAAACAGATCATATAGGTACTATGAACAACTGAAAAAAGATGAAACTTTAAAAGAAGGCTCAATATACGATCATAAGAAGGAAGCAAAAAAAGTATTGATCAGTTTCTTTCAAGAGGAAATAAAAAGCAGATCACTTAATATTTCAAATCCTTATGATTTCTATAATATAGTTTTGAATAAATTAAATAGTGAGTCCACGATAGAGAAAATAATTAAAATAGATAGAACGTATGTTGCATTTCATTTATCAGAAATACAAAATAAAGAACTTGCTTCATTATATGCTCTAATATCACTACGGAATCAATCGAATCATATTGTTGATTTTCTTATGTTTGATACGTTTTATTTACTTCTCAAGAGTGATATCAAGTTTATTAATTTAGGGGGATCTGAAATAGAGAGCTTGTACCAGTTTAAAATAAAATTCCGTCCGATAAAAGAGAATATTATGTATTGGTCCGTATTATATTAAAAATCTATTTGATAGTAGGAAGCAGACGCCACAACATTTCAAATAGCGCTTTCGCATTTTTATACATATCATCATTGACTATTAGAATACCTTTCAGTTCCTGTTTACCGGCAATCATTGCTATTTTTCCGTCAAAAATCATATAATCGAAAACACTTATATTCCAGTCAGAAGGAAAAAATTTATATGAATATCTTTTTGGGTCGACAGTCTTTACATAATTTCTTGATATCAGCGAATCTTCAATAATTTCCCACATTTTTAAATGTTTCCTGCTTACCGCTTCAGGAAAAAGTTGAGGGTTTTCAGGAAAAACTTCAAAGATATTGCTTATATTCACATACGATCTCAATTCGGTTGATTTTAATACTTCCCTATAAATAGCTTTGACACCATTTTTGCCCTGAAAAAATTTGACGTCGAAATGCCTTTCTGGCTTGTTTATTAAAGGCATAGTCTTTTTCATCAAAGGAATGGTATTGATAAACTCCTCTTTTAATCTTTTAACATGATTATCTTTTTGTTCTATAAGATACTGGAGAGAATCGGGTGATTGTGCGGTAAGTTCTCTTGATCTACCCTGTTTTACATGAGTAATTAGTCCTTTGTCTATAAGGTTTTGGACGTTGAAATGTGTAGTGACCCGATTCATTTGAAGTGAATGAGCCAATTCAGTCATTGAAGATTGACCAAGCTCCGTTAGTCTAGTATAAATTTTTGCTTCAGCTGTTGATAAGCCGAGATTGATTAAAAAATCCAAGATCTTTTTCATAGTTTAATTGATACGAACTGTTAATTCTAAATTACACATGATATAATATATAATTACTGAAACAACAACAACAAATCGTAAATGTAAAAAATATGTAAACGTAAATTTAAGTATGCCTAATCATTAGATAGAATAATATGTTCTAAGGTATTAATATATAATGCTCAATAAAAATTAAATTACCATTAACCGTTCATAATAATTTACACACGTTTATTCTTATATTTGCCTTTAGGACGAGGAATACCTTAAAAGACAAAGCATAATGTAAATATAACATAGAATATGTTATAAATCAATATATAACATAATTTGACAAATGACTACTAGGGCCCTACAATACTCTTTATACTGAATATGTTCTTACCATTGAACAATAAATTTCTGATTCAAATTTTCGGGCTTCTGTCACAAAAGAAATATACAGAAGCAGAAAAAAATGTTTTAGATATTCTGTCTGGAGTCGTGGAAAATAGATCCGAAAAAGGTAAGGAAAATTATCTTGTTTTTTTAGAAGTACTCTATAATGATTTCGATTTTTATTACCGAAAGTGGTTACAAAAGAAAGGTTTAAGCGACGGTCTTTTAGAGGATAATACGACCCATATTGAACATGATCAAAATTACTTCCTCCACCATTGTTCAAACCCCGGTAAGATGAACGATTTATTATGGGAGTTGGGTGTATGTTTGATGACCAAGAAAGATATCAAAAACAGGAAGAGAATTGTAAATACCATTGAGAAATATAGGAAAATCTACTAATAAATCACTTCCTCTTCAAATAATCCCCAGCTTATTTTAAAAGACAAATGTTCCAAAGAATATTAAGGGATTAATCAATAACATATTTTTCTGATCATTAATTATCATTGATTAACTTGAATATTTTCACTAGACTGAATTTATGGTTGAAACATCACAAGTGTTAGGTGATAAATCTTTAGTGGTGATTTTTACATATGCACCAGCAGGACTTGGTCATCTACGCGTGACTGATGCTTTATATCACGGATTGCCCTCAAATGTTATTCCTGTTTTGTTGGGATCAGATGACAAATCGATAAGTTTTATACATAGAATAACCAGCGTTCATCCGATGCTCCGTGGTCTCATGGAAATGACGCAAAAAGGAATATTGGAGGATGTATTTACCTACCTTTACAGAAACTATTTAAAATCCATGTCTGAAAATATATACAATAAAATTATTTCCATCCTTGATCAAAGGATTGAACTCCCCAGAACAATTCTCGTTGTGTCAACTCATTTCGGTCTTGCTCATCAGCTGGTTGAGGTGAAAGAAAAGCTTAAAAGAGAAAAAAATATCAACATCTATACCATAGTTCAGGTTACGGATGACAGTCCTCAGCATCTGTGGTACGTTTCCGGAGCAGATATAATATTTGTACCCAGTAAAGAGACGAAAATTGAATTAATGAAATATGGCGGGTCTTTAGGGGAGAATAAGACTCGTATTGAAGTGGTAGCCTATCCGTTAAGTCCTAAATTAGGACAATTATTATTAGATAAAGAATTTAATACCCGTCAAAAAACGCTCATGCCTTACAGTAAGTTGACAATCAATATTGCCGTACCAGTTTCAGGAGCCGCAGTGGGGACTGATTATTTGGAAAGATTAATTGATATTCTAAGTAATCAGTCCTATAAGTATATTTTTCAAGTAGTATCAAAATCCAGATCATATACAAGACCTTTTTTAGAAAGAATCAAAGATAAAAATAATGTAAAATTGTCTGCTTGTGCCACGGACAGGGATACAGTAGATGAATACGAAAGAATATATTCAAATAATCTGATTTCTTTAGAGATTACAAAACCCAGTGAGTAGGCATTCAAAGCTTTGTTTTATCCAAGACAAAGAGGAGGCGTGATACTTCTTTTTTCAAGACCGGTAGGCAGGCAGGAATATGATAATTTGAACTTTCTAAGACGTCATAATTTAATTCCATCCTTACAAGAAACAGAATATATATGGAGACTTGCCAATAACTTTGCCGAAGGGAATAATATCGCTATTGACGCTCTTAATCTAAAAGCAAGAAATTGGAGAGCTTTAGAACTATCGGATGATCCCCAGGAATCTTCAAATATTATTTCGTTTCTACAGGATAAAGGGATATTAAATTCTATGATAAATTTTTCACCGGAAGAGAAATTAAAACGTGACGTGCAAGATGAATTAAAGACTGATGGGGTAAAAATATTTTGGGAGAAAGTAGCCCAATTTATTGTCAGTAAATAACATATATATCTTTTCAGGATTAAAGTCTTTTCATGATAATAATCCACAATTTTGATTGTAGTATTGAAATAAAAAAATAGAAACGTTAAGCTTTGGTTATGGTTTTATTTGATATATTTTTATATTTAATTTCATTTGTGGCTGTTTGGATAGGCGCGGGATTGATAGTAGTCTCAGTTGAGGATTTATCACATAAGCTGAATATTTCTTCATTTGCTACGTCTTTTTTCGTTTTAGGTATATTGACGTCAATTCCCGAAGCAATGGTCGGCGTGAATGCTTTGGTAGACAATGATCCGGCTATTTTTGTGGGTAATTTAATTGGGGCGTCGTTGGTGCTTTTTGTTTTAGTAATACCGATATTAGCCATATTAGGAAACGGCATAATCCTGTCACATCAACTGAACAGTAAAAAATTACTGCTTTCGCTTCTGGTAATTATTGCCCCGGTTTTTTTAATTATCGATAATAAGGTCAGTTATTGGGAAGGTGTTTTCTTGATTCTCCTTTATTTTATTCTTTTCTACAGCATAGAGAAAAAGAAAGGCCTGTTGGAAAAAATCAGAGATAGGATAGTTGATGGGAAAACTCATATTTTAGTAGATTCTATAAAAATTCTGATTGGAGTACTGATTGTGTTTGTAGCCAGCAAGATAATCGTAGACAAAACCATTGTTTTTTCAGAAATTATAGACATGTCGCCTTATCTTATCAGTCTTTTAGTTTTATCTGTTGGTACAAATTTACCTGAATTATCACTTGCAATCCGTGCAGTTTCACTTGGCAAAAAAGAAATTGCTTTAGGAGACTATGTCGGATCAGCTGCCGCCGATACATTGATGTTTGGAATATTGACTATTTTTCATAAGGGGCCGATTCTGCTCTCTGATCATTTTGTGAGAACGTTAGCTTTTATGTTTATAGGGCTTGCTTCGTTTTACCTCTTCAGCCGCTCAAAGAATGATATTTCCAGAAAAGAAGGATTGATACTACTTCTAATTTACATTTTATTTATATTTGTTGAAACAATTAATTGACCATCAACAAAGAATAATTTCAGTTCTTTGACTATAATCTTCCGGACTAAAGATAGCTTTTTATCCTATATCTTTTTGTAGATGTTTTACCATTATCGTATTTGGCCGTGAGGAGAAGAGTGGCACTGCGGATATTTTGATGATAAGTACATACACCGCTTGAACAGGTGCCAAAAAGAAGTTCCCTCTCTGAAGTAGGATTATTGTCCTTCCTGATAACACCGCCTGCTCCTTGTGACAGGCCATTACTGGTATAGGTGAAAGAATAAGAAACTGAATCCAGATTATTAAAATTTGTAAATAAAAGCAAAATTCCTCTCTTGTTAGGTCTGTATTTTACTTTTGAAGGGATGGAAACTGAGGATCTAACAGTGTTTGTTTTTGTATTTTGAGAAGGCGTTTTCGGAATAAATTTTTTAGCCGCTAAGATTTTAACAGGGTGAATTAACCAAAGAGTAATAATAATAAGAATAAATAATAGATGAGTAAAATATTTCACATTATCATTTTAGGATTAAATGTAGTAATAATCAAGCTATATTGATATACTAGAGATCATGGGGAAAAAAACAGTCGTGACTATTCTTGTCATTTTATTAATTGCTCTAGGATTAATATACTCTATTTACATTAGAGGTTATTTATTTCAGAAAGTTGTTTCGCCCATACCCGATATTCAACCAACAAGCGAGCAGGTAGAAGTGGAAATGAATACTTGGGTTGACCAGTCCGAATTTAAAGTCAACTATCCAAAAAATTTAAAGATAAATCCTCACGACGAGGATAAGGAAAATTATGCACATTTGGAATTTACCTCAGAAGATCATCCGGGAAATATCATTATTTGGGTAAAAGACACACAATTTCTTGATTTGAATGATTGGATGATTAAGATGAAGATTGATAAAGCAATTGATAGTAATCTAGGCGGTATACCTTCAAAAAAAACCATTAGCAGTATGGGTTCTCAAAAGTTGACTAATACCGTTATCAGAAATGGGTATTTATATCAGATTGAAACAAACCTAAAAGACGCTCCGTACTGGCAAGATGTATATAATAAAATAGCTGCTTCGTTTGAGTTTGTTTCACCGGAAACACAGACATCTCAAAAAAACCCGCAATCAGACTCAAGTAGCGGTGGTAATGAGGATTTCGTTGCTGATGAGGAGGAAACAATCGAGTAGAAAAGAAGTAAATTATGAAACGGTATTTTTTTATTTTAGGAAGAAATCCTGATCTGTCTGTTCTTGAATTAATCTCCGTCTTTGATAATCGCACAATTCCTTATAAAATCTGCTTAGTATCTCGTGAAGCCGGTATATTTGAATTAGGAGAGAAAAATCAAATATCTGAGCTAATTAAAATATTCGGAGGTACAGTAAAAATTGGGGAAATCATGGACGAAATTGGATTTTCAGATGATTATTCTGAATTCGAGAAAATATTATCTGCTTCCAACTTAATAAAAAAATATTTACCATCGATAGAAGGTAAAGCGCATTTTGGTATAAGTATTTATGACGTGGGGGGAGATAATCTATATTTATCAAAAATTACTTCTCAACTGAAAACTCTTAACATTCAGATTAAGGATAACTTGAGAGAAAAAGGAATTCATGCAGGTTTTGTAAAAATAAAAAATAGATTTCTTTCCAGCGTGTCTGTCGAAAAAAATCAATTGATAAACAAAGGTATGGAGTTGGTGATACTAGTCAGCAAAGAAAAATTATTATTTGGCAAATCACTTCGCGTCCAGGAATTTTCCGATTTTAGTTTAAGAGATGTTGGCAGGCCTTATCGAGATAAAAAATCAGGAATTATACCTCCGAAACTGGCAAGGATGATGATAAACATTGCTCAAGTAGATAGAGGTGATATCCTTCTTGATCCATTCTGCGGAAGCGGAACTTTGTTGCAGGAAGCAGTAGTATTAGGATATAAGCACATAATAGGATCGGATATCAGCGCGAAAGCCATAGCAGACACAAAGAACAATCTTAATTGGTTGTTTGGTCAATTCCAGGAATTGAAAAGAGAAATATATGATATGAATCTTATTCAGGCAGATGTAAGTAATTTATATTCATCCATTAAGGAGGCAAGAATCGGGGCAATAATTACAGAGCCTTATCTGGGACCACCGTTTTCTCATAAACCTGGCATAAATGAAGTAAAAGAGACAATATCAAACCTAAGCCGATTGTATTTAAAGGCATTTACTCAATTTTCCAAAATATTAGATCCCGACGGACGCGTCGTGATTATATTCCCATGTTTTGAAATCTCCGGTAATTTATTTTTTTTAGATATATTACAGGATATTCGTAATTTGGGTTTTGAAACTCATCATTATAAGATCGATAACAGTTGGAGTAGTTACCTGAAATTTACCAAACGAGGATCAATAATTTATAGTAGCGAGATTAAGTTTTTCCAACGGGAAATTCTTTCTTTTGTTAAGATAAAATGATATGCTTGACAATTATTATTCAATATTATGAATAATCTAAGTACTTATATAAAATTAATTATTGTTTTATCGGTCAGTCTTGGTTTATTTTTGTTATATATAATTTATCAAGTCATATTTACGCCAAATGGGTTATTAGGTATTCATTAGAAAAAAAGATTATCAAAAATATATAAAACATTTATGATAAAAGACGCAATTCAAAAAGCAGTTAATGAGAATTTGAAGAAGGGGAACGTTGTAGCAGTGAAGGTTTTAAGATTCGTCATGTCAGAGATAAAATATGCAGAAATTGCTAAAAAGAAAGAAATCACAGACGAGGAAGTAATTTCCTTATTAAGGAAAGAGACGAAAAAGAGAAAAGAAGCTGTAGATTTGTTTAAGAAAGCCGGCAGAAATGATCTGGTGGATGATGAGTCAAAACAATTGGAGATTATCGGAAATTATTTGCCAGAGGAGATGTCCGACGGAGAACTTGAAAGTATTATTGACGAGGTATTGTTAGTGAGTTCTAACAGGTCAAACATTGGAAGACTAATTGGAATGGTAATGTCAAAACTCAAAGGTAGAATAGAAGGGTCAAAAGTCGCTGACATAGTAAAAAAGAAAATATCCACGTCCCCATCTGTTTAAAAATTAATAATTTCCTATTTATCTTCTTTTTATACGATTTCGTACATTGTAGTAATTATGTTTATTTGACGAACAATCGTTTACAGATTAGGTATTGCAATGAAGTAATAATTATACCTAAGATTAAAGCAATCAAATATGACGATATACCCAATCCTGTTAAAACCGCACCTTTAGATACAAACCAAATACTTAGAATATTGGTTATCAAGCCCGTAAGGATCCATGAGCTATTTTTTGACGTATTTATATTAAGATATTTTGCCAGTCGTAACACCAAGTAGTATATAGTTGAGATAAGGAAACTATTTAATAATACAGCTGTCCAGTCGGTAAGGTTTGCATTGCCTAAAACTATAAACGAAGGTACGAGTAAATAAGCAATATAAAGTGTAATTAAATTTACTAAAAAAAATGATATCCAGAAATAAACATTGGTGATGTTTTTATTTTTTCTCAAAGCCTTCTTCACCTCCTCCTTATATTAATTTAATTTAAGGCATATCAATTATGAGTCTAAACGACTTTAGATTATTTTTCAATGTTTATAGATTTTTGAATATTGCAGAAAATCATAGAGTATAGTATATTAAATAATCTTATGGTCAGGAAAAGCAAAATAACCAGTTCTGTTAAAGAAGCTAAATACAGAGAAAATTTAAAAGAAAATAACATTTCCTCAACGAAAGGTTTTCCACTTTCTTCATTTTTAACTGTCAAAAATATTATTTTAGTTCTTTTGCTTGTTGTTATAGTGTTATTATGGAAATTTAAAGGTAATTTTATAGCCGCAACAGTAAATGGACAGCCTATATCCAAATGGCAGTTAAACAGTGAGTTGGAAAAGAAATTCGGTGGTCAGGTCTTAGATGCAATTATTAATGAAAGACTTATTCTAGGCGCAACCAGACAGAAAGGTATTTTTGTAACCTCACCGGAAATAGATAAAAAAATTGAGGAAATAGAAAAGCAATTAAACGGAAAAGTATCCCTAGACGATGCACTAAAATCTCAAGGCATGACTAAAGATGACTTTAGAAAACAATTAGAAATACAGATATCCATTAATAAGATGTTTGATAAAGACGCCAGCATTTCCAGCAAAGAAATAGATGATTATCTTGAGAGCAACAGCTCTTTATCCAAAGACGCGACGGATCCGGCAGCTTTACGCAGTGAAGTAACTGATATACTTAAACAACAGAAAGTTTCAGATTTATTCAATGAATGGTTTGCCAAAATCCGTAACGACGCTAAAATAACAAAGTTCCTTTAAATTATCCCATATGACGATGACGGAACAGGTAAAGCCCCATCTTAAAGACTTCATAGTGTATATTATTATTCTTTTTGGGGTAATTATTGGTACGGTATTATTATTTTCTCAAAAAACACAAGATAATCTTGTAAAAGATACGATGAAAAGAGATGTTACTGATTCTTCAAATATTCCAACCGGAAGTTATACGTCACCACCTAAAATGGAGATAGATATAAACAGGAAGTATACAGCCGATATTATTACCAGTTTAGGTGAAATACAAATTGAGTTATTCTCCAAAGAAACACCTGTGACCGTGAATAACTTTATTTTCCTCTCAAAACAAGGATTTTATGATAATACTATTTTCCACAGGATCATCAAAGATTTCATGATCCAGGGTGGAGATCCAAAAGGAGACGGAACGGGAGGTCCGGGTTATCGCTTTGCTGATGAAAAAATCACCAGAGATTATAAAAGGGGAATAATAGCCATGGCAAACAGCGGACCTAATACAAACGGCAGTCAATTTTTTATAATGCATAAAGATACAGATCTGCCAAAAAATTATGTAATATTCGGACAAGTAGTAAAAGGTATAGAAGTTATTGATAAAATTGCGGAGACGCAGACAGTCGATAATGGTCTTGGAGAGCAGTCAAAGCCCACAAAAGAAATAAAAATTGAGAAGATTACAATCAAAGAAACATAAAACATATTCTTCCTCTTATTTCGTATTTCTCCTATACTTATTACAATCACTTAATCATTAATGACCTTCTGCATGTTGTATCATTAAACTCATGGAATAGTTATGAAAAATGTTCGGGAAGTCACAAAAATCCTGATTCAGGAAGAAACAATCGTAACTATACTGACCTTACTGTTCATTCTTTTAAGTATATATCCGACGCTTAGATTTTACTATAATACTCCTCCGGATTCCGTATATTCATTTCTTCATAATAGCGTAAGCGATTATCCGTATTACATAAGTTTTATCAGACAGGGCATATTAGGCAGATTTACGACGATCGACCAGTTTACCAGTGAAAATCAGTCCGCAGGTTTCATTCATATTTTTTATCTCTTTTTAGGCAGGATTGGATCGTTGTTCGGCTTTTCACCTTTTAATATATATTTTCTGGCAAGAATACTATTGGGAATTCTTTTCCTATTAACAAGTTATTATTTTATTGCCCATTTCTTAGATTCGAAAATTAAAAGGTTGCTTGCTTATGTATTATTTATCTCATCAGCCAGCTTCCCCCAAATATCTTTTCAGGAAAAGGGAATAAACATTTCATCGTATTTGTCCTGGTGGACAGAAGTTGATCCTATAAGAAGAGTGACATTTATTCCCCATTTCCTTTTAGGGCATACGGGTATGGTACTGATGCTGCTGTTGTTATTAAAATTAACAAAATCAGGTAGCCGGAAGTTGCTACTTTTATGTATCTTAACTGGAAACATTATTGGAATATCCCACCCACCAAGCTTAGGAATGGTTTATTTTATATTTGGATTTTATTTGTTGACAATTTTCTTTATTATTTTGCTCAAAAAAGGTGATCTACTAAAAGTACTTAAGGAAATATCCTTATCAATAAAATTTTATTTATTATTTGTAATCTTAACAGTTCCATCACTTTATTATATTTACTACACCACCGGAAATATATTCCCATGGACTCTTATGAAGGCGCAAGAATCACTTTTCTATTATATTTCGTTGAAAGAATACATGTTGTCAATCGGTCCGATATTGCCAATGGGTCTTATTGGTTTTTTTTCTGTCAAAATAATAATAAAAGATAAAACAAAATTATCTAATTTCAATATCCTTATTCTTTGGATAATCATAGACCTGATAATGATTCCATTTTCAAAAATTATTGCGTTTTCCAACTTGCCTATCAAAATTCCTACCTTTGCCAATATCAGATTTTTATCCATGGTGATTCAATTGCCGCTGTCAATTCTCGCTGTTTTATTTTTGTTAAATATAAAAAAAACATTCGGTAGTAAATTTGTCTGTTTTTCTTTGTTCACCTATTTTATTACTACTTTGTCGGTTTATCCTGTAAATATATCCAGCCAAATCAATGATTTTATTTATGCCCGAAAGTTTGTATACCCTTCAAAAAAACTGATAAACGTTATAAAATCTTTTGATAGTGTCACCGATGAAAGCAAAGCTGTTTTAGCCAGACAGGATACGAGTTTAATTATTTCTTTGTTTGCCAGAAATAAAGTTTATTTTGGCCAATCGGTATATACATATGATAATGAAAATAAAAGTAATCAGGCGGATAAATTTTTTCAGGGGAACATGACAAGTTGCGAGGGAGAGAAATTTATCCGAGAAGGAAGGATAGATTATGTCTTAACAGAAAATAAACTCGACACTCAGAAAACGGATAATTATCCTTTTTTACGGAAAGTGGAAATGTCTAATAAAGATGAATCAGGGAATGGTGAAAATAATATATATCTCTACGAATATGATAGTGAGGCAGTTGAAGGACAATGTAAGGGGGATATAGTTCTTCCATAATTCAGGTATTTTCAATAGAGCATAGAATCTACAAAAGTAGAAATGTACTATCTGTATTTGAGCCTAAAATCTTACTAGAAGATGGATCATCTACAAAAGTAGAAATGTACTATCTGTATTTGAGCCACCTATTTATGACTCCTAAAACTAATCTACAAAAGTAGAAATGTACTATCTGTATTTGAGCAGGAGAGAGGAGAAAAGACCAATTAAATCTACAAAAGTAGAAATGTACTATCTGTATTTGAGATCTGATGAAAAAAGAGAATTAGCAAATCTACAAAAGTAGAAATGTACTATCTGTATTTGAGCTTACTGTTAATCCTCTGGCGGCAAATCTACAAAAGTAGAAATGTACTATCTGTATTTGAGTTTTTAGTGCTATTGAAAAGTAAAAGATCTACAAAAGTAGAAATGTACTATCTGTATTTGAGTTCACCAAGAGTCGGTGGCTCAAACTATCTACAAAAGTAGAAATGTACTATCTGTATTTGAGTGAAACGCTTGGAATAATAGGTCGTATATCTACAAAAGTAGAAATGTACTATCTGTATTTGAGCATTCACACAAAGTGTAGACACTATTATCTACAAAAGTAGAAATGTACTATCTGTATTTGAGATACATCCTCATATTCAAAATCATCAATCTACAAAAGTAGAAATGTACTATCTGTATTTGAGGAAATTGTAGTATGCTTTATTTATGTATCTACAAAAGTAGAAATGTACTATCTGTATTTGAGTCATGCGGCATCTATCGGATATTATCATCTACAAAAGTAGAAATGTACTATCTGTATTTGAGGAAGATGATATACTGAATAATAATCATATCTACAAAAGTAGAAATGTACTATCTGTATTTGAGTTTACATCTTCCTTTAAAACATTTCTTCTATCTACAAAAGTAGAAATGTACTATCTGTATTTGAGATCATGAAGCTGTTATTAAAAGGTTATCTACAAAAGTAGAAATGTACTATCTGTATTTGAGTTAAATGGATATGATGTGGCTCTTTATAATCTACAAAAGTAGAAATGTACTATCTGTATTTGAGAGCCTGTTGCTTGTCACAGCAATCTAAAGATGCAACCCGCAGCAAAAGCTGAATCGGGGACTTTAGGCGTAAAATAGCAAGAAACAGGCTCATAAAGACTTAAGTTTTCTCAAATATTAACAGTTTCACTTCTGCTTTTATAATCATTCATGTCAAAGTGCTACCCGAAGTATACCACATTTTCGATATCATGATGAGCGCTACCGTAGCGGATGGTTTTTCCTCTACATCCTTCACACACGGGAAAAATTACTATGCTGTCAGTTTTTGTAAATAATTTTTTATACTTTGCTTCTATCTCCGTGAGAATATTTCTAAGTACCCTTGGGCTATTATGTACGGAAAAGACTGAATATTGCATCCTGCGGCCGTATTTCTTCAGGAATTTGGCAAATTTACTTCTGGTTTTATTATTAGTGAAATCGTAAGAAACTATCAACATATAATTATATTTGAAATTCAGGGAAAGGATATTTCTTTTTATTCATGATATACCGATAAAAGGCAAGTATATATAGATATATTTCTTCTTTGTTCTGGTCGATTGCCTCCAAGAAAACAGAGCTATATTTTTTACTGGTAACAAATCCCTTCTTAAATTCAAATCTTCCGTTTCGAAAAAGAAAATCTTTTTCTTTTATCTGTCCCAAATGATAGCTTTTCAGAAGCTGCCGATCGATAAGCGGCCTTAATGGTTCCATGATATCGCAAGCCAGAGATTTTCTTTGAAAGAAAAGCTGATGATAATACCCTTTATATGTATCAAATCCGAATAACCGCAATAGTGAATCACATAAGTTAAAAAGATAAGTATATCCTATATCCAGGAGGAGATTAATGATATCTTCCCTTGTCTGAGGAGCTCGACGAAGCCAGTTTAGTTTTTGAAACATAGCTCCAAAATATGTTTTACTCACGATTCCCTCAACACCCAGCAACTGTTGTTTATCTTTTATTTTAGCGAGCATATTTAACGCATTGTCAAGTATCTGATGATCATATGGTTTCTTATATTTTTCCAGCAGTAATTGCTGGTTTCTGATTTTATTTTTTATGATAGCTGACGAAATGTATAAATCATCTTTCGTAGTATACTGCTTCTGCCTAAGAAGATAATTTCCCTCAGACTCAGCCATGACGGCCGCAAGGGTACGCAGATTATGATTCAGGAAAAATACGGAGATACCATATGAAGTAAGTTTTTTCAGTAAAGCAGTTGTGATGCTCATCTCCCCGACAATAAATACTGCCAATACTGTATGGCAGGACATCTGATCTATGGCCTCTCCGTCACGTACGAAACGTATGTTGTCATTCGTCAACTGAAGAAGATTGTCTGATCTATATTCTGCCTGCACATAGAGAATATGTTTTTCCCTGAAATCAGGTAGTGTTAACATAGGTATTTGAATTACATAACTGGTGATAAATACAATTTGTGCATTTAGCCGGATTTGGATGCAATTTTACGGAGTCAATCATAAAATTGTGTATACTAGTGATAATATCCTCGAACTTTTTTTGCTGATTTTGGTCTGGTAATTCGACCTCGTAGCGTTTGTTATCCTTCAATGAGTGTAAAAACATTTTCCTAACCGGTAAATTTGCTTCAAAAAGACAATACATCTGTGCGTATAATTGATACCGGTGACCGTCAAATATTGTCCTGATGTGGTATTTCCGCTCAATAAGAAATTCATTTTCCAGGTTATAGATATCAATTTTGCCTTTTATACCAAGCCGGCTGCTATAGACCGATAGTCCCTGGAGAATGCGGCTGGAAGTAGTATAAATAGCAGAATCGATAGTTTCGTGGGCGATTTTTCCTCTTGTTTGGGCTTTGTCATGATAGACAGTGGTGTCAAAGGAACTATAAATACTATGGTAATAGAGGGAAAGAGGGCAGAAAATGAAATCGTTTATCGCAGATATAGGTATGGCTGAGTCCATGCCCTATAGTGTATCATGCAAGAGCAAATTATGCTTTTTTGGAGGAAACAAGGGCGAGGTATTTATCATATTCCTGTTGGGTGACGGTTAATCCTCCATACTCAATTTCTTCAAGCCTCTTCGCTTTATTAATTTTCTGTAAAATCAGGATTCCTTTTCTGGCAATATTATAAGCGCCGTTTGCATCTCCATTGAACTCAAATGGTTTTTTACCCTTATATCTTTTAGTAAGAGTTATTAAATTGTTCTCAGAATGAAAATAGCAATGAGGGCAGGAAATAAAATCTCTGTATTTTTCATTATTCTCATTTTGATTTATTTCAATGGTTGTATTTCTTAATTGGAGAATTAAAGAAATTATATATATAAAAGGCTTATAAAAATTTTCATTTTCAAAATTTCTAGTTTTAATTAACTGTGAAATATTTGAAAAATTTTGGAAATTTATTCCATTTTCATGAAATAATTTTTTCAAAGAATCATTAGGGTATTTAAGTTCTACTTTCCCACCACGATTATTTTGATCTCTTATATACTTGAATCTTTCTACATTTGAATAAAAGGTAAAGTCATCTGGTAATTTAGTGTTACTATATAGTTTCACCTTCGAATCATCCTCTTTCTCTTTTTCTGATTTGATAAAATCACTTCTTTTGTAGCGGAAACAGAATCTGTCTTTGTCTGGATCATAAACGATATTAAATTTATTGATAAGATCGATATTTTTTTCAATTTTTTCTACAAAAGTGGAGATGTTTTTGCGAAAACCGCAAGCAGGGCAAATAGCAGAGGTATAACTTGCAGGTACATAGAATATGATTCCGCACTGTTTGCCGATATCCTGGAAATTAATTACTGGTGGGGTGAGCTGGTATGCCTGCAAAAAGTGGCCTGTTTCTTCCTCTTTTGCATCTTTAAATACCATGTAATTTAATTTTTTTGCAAGAGCTAATTCGAGATTTTGGTATATCTGTTTTTCAATAGCGAAGCGGCCACGTTTAAAACCTATATTGAGATCCTCAAACACAACAATCGCTTCATATTTTCTTATTAATTTGCAGATTTGATGTACAACTTGGGAAATATACCCCTTTTTCATCTCTTTTATGGAGGATATTTCCTGCCAGGATTTTCTTTGCCAATCTCTCTCTTTTTGAATCTGATCCAGTTTTTTCTGATAATCTGTTGGTTCTCTGTCTTCCCGTTCCTGGACTTCATTGAAAGAATCAGTTTCAAGGATATTACCTTGATGATCAATCACAGAATAATATGCTAAATTTTTTTCTCCTCTATCAATTCCAATGATCTTAACTTTAGAGTTATTTCTTATTGTGTTACAGATTTTTGTATTTATTTTCCAATCATTTTCAGTAAAATTAATTGAAACAGGACAATGGAAATAGATTTTGTTTTGAGTAAAACGTTTCTTATGAAATATATTATTATTTTTCTTTATTATTTTTATTTGATTTTTAACTGTAATAATAGGATCTTTAGTCAAGTTTTTAGTTAGTTTCCGATAAAATAGTTCCGCTCCACCATTCAGTTTTAATATAGTTTTTTTAAAGTTTGTATTACTAAATAGTGCCTTCCAGTAAATTGAGTGTAAATTTCTTCTACCATTCTTATCTTTAAAGTTATAACCCTTAGGAGCGATATTCTCATCAAGTTCAAAGTCTTTGTTATATATCTGAAATAGATAAAGTCTTCCACTTTCTATTAGTTCATATAGCTTGCTAAAATTTATATTCTCCCAGGTGACTTTATAGCATGACCGTGTAGCATCTTTGTAAAAATCGGAGATATTATCGTATTCACTAGTCTCCTGCCATTTAAAACTAAAGCCTTTGTAAGATTCATGCTGACTTATGCCTAATTTAAAGTAGTCTATTATCTTTTTCAGAGATTCATGATAGTTTTGACTGCTTTTATTTGAAGTCTTGAACAAGCCCTTATCGTAAATATTTAACACTGAGTCTATTGGTAAGTTATATTTTTTTACGGCTGGGGCGAAGTTTGATCCACTTGAGCGAATAAACAGTTTGGGAAAGTTCTTAAAATCTGGTTTTTGATAATTATAGACTAATCTTAGGCTTATATTATTATTTCTGATATCTAAATAAAGTTGTTCTATTTCATCCTTAGTGAATTTTGTTCCGTTAATAATTCCTAGATAATATTTTTCATTCTTTTCAAATATTAAAGCACCATAACTATCATAGTTTTTTGACCAGCCGCTTAGTAATGAACTGCACTCAAAATTCAACTTAATCTTTTCGGAGTTATATGGTTTTTTAGTCAAATAATTCCTAAAAACATTAAAATATTTCCAAGTATTGATATTTTCATAATATTCTTTGAACTTTTCATAGAAACCACCAATAGCGTCCTCATCCAGTGCCTCAGGATTCCAGACTCTTTCTTTTCCCTTTTCCAAAGAAAAATATTTCATCATCAGATAGATATCAAAAACAGATTGTGTATAATCAAGAAACTTTTCTTTTTGGATGCTTCCTTTTTTTCCAGACTTAAGCCTCCCTTTCTTATTGGGAAGGTATTTTTTATCTTCTGTTATCATTTTTTCTATTTCCTTTGTCTCATTTAGATAGATATCTGTCGCTTTTTCAAACTCTTTTTCCCAGATTTTAAGAAATATTTGATAGAAGTCAGATCCCTCTTCTAGAATATCCCGATATTCTTTCCTAAATAGATCATTAACCTCTACAATATTTTGAGTCTTTTGTAACGCAGCTTTTAAGGATGTTACTGAAATAAAATCTGGTATATTTTTTTTATCTTTTGGGATTAACAGGTTTCTTATCGTATTCCAATTGGAAAACCATTTATTTGAGATAGTATTAATAAACCGTTTTGCTACATAAATTTGGCTGATATTATATTCATCTGATTTTACTTTTTGGCTAGAAATAAATTTCTTGAAAATCGACTTTGCCTTTGGAATGCATATTTTGTTTTCGTTAATAAATTTTTGCATAGTTGGAAAAACATCTTCATCCTGAAAAATTTCGATGAAACTATCCTGTTCGATTTCTTGTTTACTAGGTTGGCTTAAAATTTGTTTGAAAAGTCTTTTGAAAAAAGGAAGGTCTTTTTTGCTAACCTCAGGATTGTTTTGACGCAGTTGGTTAACATTCGAATTTATCAGTGCAATGGTATTATTGTAACCATCAATCTGTTTTTGACTGAAACAGTTGTTGAAATAGAATAAAACAAAAATTCTAAGTTCATTTTTCGCAAAAACTGATTTATGTTTTTTCGAATATTTTGACTCAAATATTTTCTTATTCTCCAGGAATATGCTTAAGTTATCATTGATGATTCTTGTAGGAATAGCGGTAGAAGTGCCATCGTCTTTATAAAAATTTATTCTTGTTTCATGAAATTTTTTAAAATAACAGCCGAATTTATTAAATGGATCAAAAATGCTTTTTCCATTAATCTGGGCTTCTGGATATTTATATTTGAGAAAATCAAAAACTTCTACTTTGAAAAACAGTTCAATCCCTTTTGTTCCCTCTTTGATTTTTTTCAGTTTCTTTTCTAATTCTTTTTTTTGCTGTTTTTCATTTTTGTTTTTTAATGTTTGCTCAATATTTTTTAAATATCGATTTTTCCACTGATCAGCTTCAGTGTTAAAGCTTTTTAAGAGAATAGTTCTGAGTCTTTTGGCAATTTTTTCCAGATCTATTCTACTTGCTCTGGATGGATTTAGTTTATGAGAAAAGTATTTTTGTTCATAACCTTCTAGAAGATTTTCTGGTAAGTTTGTATGCGAAAAAGCATCTTTGATAAATTCTTTGTGGAGTCTGTCGAAATACTTTTTGACATCTTTATAGTTTTCAGCGATTTTTTCATCTTTTTCAAAAACATGGTTTTTCTCCAAGAGTTCTTTGGTTCGACCTACTGGGATAAGTTCAAAACGGAGTGTTTTTTGCAGTTCATAGAGGTGAGTAAAATCCTTAAAAATACCAGTCATAAGTCGATGAGCTTATATTATTTCCCAGATTATATCATATACAGAATTGTTGAGTTATGCCTCAGGCCAGAGGGTTATTATAAGTGGCATCTTGTTCTCAGGATCTATTTGGGTTTTAATTTCCTCTGTTATAAACGGCATAAAGGGATGCAGAAGAGTAAGACTTTGTATGAATACATAAATAAGTACAGATAATGTTTCCTTATCATTATTGTGCAGTCTTTCCTTTGAAGATTCTATGTATTTATCCGCTAATTCATGCCAAATGAATTCATAAAGAAGGTCTGCGGCTCTTGAAAAATTGTACTTTTCAAAATCAGATGTTACTGATTTGATCAATTCGTCTGTTTTGTCTAATATATTTTTATTGTCCGGATGCAGTTTACTTCTGCTGGATGACTGGCTAAAAGTAATGGATTCCGCGTTATTTTTTCCGATAAATTCAGAATTCATTTTTATAAATCTCGCCATATTCCACAGTTTGTTTGTAAAATTCCTCATCGCCCGTATTTTATCTTCAGACATAGGCAAATCGTTGCCTAATGCACTTCCAAAAATAAGAGCCATTCTTAAAGCGTCTGCGCTGTAAGTATCTGCCATAATCAGGGGATTTATTACGTTCCCTTTGGACTTGCTCATTTTTTGACCCTTCGAATCGCGGACAAGACCATGCAAAACCACTCTTCTGAATGGGACTTTGTTTGTAACGTACAATCCCAGCATGATCATCCGGCACACCCACCAGGGTAATATGTCATAGCCTGTTTCCATGACGCTCGTGGGGTAGAAATACTCATAATTCTTCATACTGTTTACCTGAAGAGTAGCGAAAGGCCATTGTCCAGAAGAAAACCATGTATCAAAAGTGTCAGGATCCTGTATAAGATTTTTACCTTTGCATTTAGGACACGAGGAAGGTGTGTTCCCTTCGGTGACGATCCAATCACTTTCTATTCCGCAGTCTATACACTGCCACGCAGGAATTCTTATTCCCCAGACGATCTGACGGCTGATGTTCCAATCATGGAAATTTGATAGCCATTGGATGGCAGTTTTTTCAAATCGTTTGGGTGTAAAAACGATACTCTTTTCCCTGATGGCTTTAATTGCCGGATCAGTTAATGGTTTTACCCTGACATACCATTGAGGAAGAGGAAGGGGTTCAATTACGTTTCCGCATTTATAACATGTGCCTACGTTGTGGGTATATTTTTCATTAATGTGATCGATTAATCCTTTCGCCTTAAGATCCTCTGCAACTTTTATTCTTGCTGCCATGACTTTCATGCCATGATAAGGACCTGTCAGATCAGTAAGTCTTCCGTTGTAGCCGATCACTTGTTTCATGGGTAATTTATGCCGGAGTCCCATTTCGAAATCTGTCACATCATGGGCCGGTGTAACTTTTACCACTCCTGTTCCGAATTTCGGGTCTACAGCTTCATCTGCAATAACAGATAATTTAAAATCTCCCAATAGTCCCTTAACTTCAAATTCTTTTCCAACATACTTTTTATATCTTTTATCAGAAGGGTGTACTGCAACTGCGGTATCGCCGAATTTAGTCTCAGGCCTTGTGGTAGCCAGAATGAAGGGGCCGTATTTTAAATAATACAAAGGATCTATTCTTTCCACGTATTTTACTTCCAAATCGGAAAATCCAGTTCCGCATTTCGTGCAGTAGTTTACCAGTCTTTTGCTTCTGTATAAAAGACCGTCATTATGAAGTTTTTTGAAAGTTTTATAGACGATTTTTATAACCTTTTCATCCAGCGTAAAAACCTGTTTGGTCCAATCAAGGGAAAATCCCAGACGTCTTAGTTGGTTTTCCATGTTACCGCGGTTATTCTGGACAAAATCCCAGATCATTTTATAGAGTTCTTCCCGATTGTAATCAAAACGGCTTTTACCCTCTTTGATAAGATGTTTTTCAAAGACATACTGTGTTTCAAAACCGGCATGATCTGTTCCAGGAAGCCAAAGAGTAGAGTAGCCAAGCATTCTGTGATAGCGGATCATGATGTCTTCAATCACATACATGGCATGACCCAGATGCAGATCCGCATTAGCATTGGGAGGGGGGAGTATTATGGTAAACGGTTTTTTGGAAGGGTTAATTTTAGGAGTAAAATATCCTTTTTTTTCCCAAAAACTATACCATTTTTTCTCGACTTCTTGATGTTTGTATACTTTGTCCATAGAAATGGTCAGTTGATAAGTTAGTTACTTCGTTACTCGTTTATCAGAATAAAGTTTTATTTACAAATATTTCTAACTAACTAACTAACTAACTATTATTTATATTTATTATAAATAATTGGTTTATTATAACGGGGAAGATTTTATACTTCAACTTCGAGATTCGGTTCAGCCTGTATTTGATGCCACTTTAATGGTTTATTATGGAAATAGGCATAACTCCCAATATAACTTGCGTTATCTGTGCAAAGGGAAGGTGAAGGAACACGAAAATCAATTTTTGATTTACTATTTTCAATTTTCAATTTGAACTTGGTTGTTAACCTGTGATTAGCGGCAACTCCTCCTCCCAAGATAATGGATTTGACTTTATGCATTTTTGCAGCCAGTAATGTTTTTTCAACGAGTACGTCAGTGATTGATTCCTGGATTTCATAAGCAAGATTTACGATTGTTTCATTGTTTAACTGTTTCATTGTTTTCAATTTATTAATCTCCTTCATGCTGGCAGTTTTCAGTCCCGAAAAAGAAAATTCCAGATTTCCGCTATCAATCATCGGCCGCGGCAGTGTAATTTTGATCTTTGAATTTTGATTTTTAAACTTTTCCGCTTCAGCTGATATTGCCGGGCCTCCTGGATAAGGAAGTCCAAGGAGCCTGGCGGTCTTATCAAATGTTTCTCCAGCCGCATCATCCCTTGTTCCTCCAAGCCATACAAATTCATAATGATTTTTTAACAGATAAATTTCTGTGTGTCCTCCGGAAACGATCAAACCAACCGCCGGGAACGTAGGCAATGTCTCTTTCTCAAGCCAATTTGCATAAAGATGAGCCAGAATATGATTAACTGGAATAATCGGTATTTTTGTAATGTAAGAAATAGTCTTTGCTGTCTCTATACCGATAAGCAGGGCACCGATAAGTCCTGGTCCGATGGTAACAGCAATTGCGTCGATGTTGGAAAAAAAAGACAGGAGATTATTATCAGTGAATTTTTGCATATGTTTTACCGCTTTCTCAATCACGGGTAAAATGCATTTAAGTTGCTCCCGAGCTGCAACCTCAGGAATAATACCCCCTGATATAGCATGAATGTCTTTGGAAGAGGCTATAGCGCTTGAAATAATTTTTACCCCATCTTCAATTACGGAAGCAGCAGTTTCATCACATGAAGATTCGATACTTAAAATTATCATAAATGCATTAATCTATTCCCAATAAGTTGGCTATCTTTGAAGTAGAACGTGTTTTAATAAGGGGAATTTTTTTGATTTTTCCTCCAATATGATTAGCTTGCTCTTTTTTCTTTTCCAGAAACGGATCATCGGTGGTTACAGCAATAACATCTGGTTTTAAAGAAAATATCAATTGGTCATAATCACTATCTGATTTTAGGAAAGGCAATGGAATAATATAATCGATAAAAGATATTGCAGATAGAAGTTGGGCTCTCTCTTTCTGGTTATTAAACGGGCGATTTCCACCCTTTAATAATCTTACTTTTTTATCGTGCTCTAATAACACGCATAGGATATTTCCAAATTTTTTGGCTTTCATCAGGAATTCTATATGCCCGATATGTACAATATCGAAACAACCGCCAACCAGAACAATTGATTTTTTGTTTTTTTTCAGGGATGATGACAATTGAGTTATTTCTTCCAAAGTGATAATTTTATTCATAAGGTTTTGAAAAAAATATCGCGTTAATAACGAGATTAGTCATAAGAATAAAATTAAAAAAGTTACATTGCTATTAATAGTTTTTCAATACTATTCTTTAGTACCCCTTAAAAACACTGCTTGCCATGGTTGGAAGTTAGAGTAAAAAGTATTTTCGGAAAGTGTTTTATCATCTTTTGTCACCTTATAACTGAGACTTACTTTGGCTCCTGCGGCCCTCCAATCAACCTGTTTTACTACCCCTTTTGGTAGAGTAGGATCGTCTTGGTAAAGATCAGGTGGAGCAGATATTTGAGATAAGATGACGGGTTTGGTTATTTCTACTTTTCGTCCGTCTTTAGTGCCGAAAATTTCGAAAATCAATGAATAATCAGTTTTGTCAAATCTTGATTGTATTAAAAGATAATTTGCAGTATCATTTTCAAATTTTAAATCATAACCAGGATAATATACCGTTGCGTCTAAGCCTGGACCTGAATTTTGTTCGTAGTAACTGACTCGATAGGAATGAGGATGGCGTTCTACTACTTTAAGTCCACTGTTTAATATCGCTCTAAACAGAGTGGTAGACACCTGGCAAACACCGCCACCATCACCCAGCACGGTCCGTCCGTCTTTAATGATGTAAGCGGGTTGAAAACCGGTTGAAGCGGAAACATCACCTAAAGCATCATTAAAAGAAAATATTCCTCCGGGTGGTACAAGATGGCCGTGGATTCTTGAAGCAGCCAATTCAATGTTATGAATGCGGCCAGGTATGGAACCGGCGAATTTTGAATTACCGGAGGCAAGTAATTCGCGAATTCCATAATTATTGGAATTATCGGTAGAGTATTTTGGATAGACAATGTCAACTTCCAGAGGAATCAATATACCTTTAACGGTGACGGGTGTGGTTTTTTTCAATTCGTAAATATATGACAGAATCTTATTTTTGGTAGCTTCTTTATTTAACCTACGGCCGTTTGTAGATGGTTTGAATATCAATACCTTACCATTTTCAAACTGAAATAGCGCATCCTGAGGAGTTATATTAATATTTCCAGAAAGAGATATTAAAGCGTCGTCGATATTTTCTGTCTTTATATTAAGTACGCTGTTTAGATTAAGCCCTTTTTTAAGCGCGGTGAGTTTCTGATATACATCGGAGAATAAATGGCCTGAGCGTCCAATTGAATAAGCCTGGATTGCTGATAATTTCCCGTCAAAAGATAAACCAAGATCAGTTCCAGATATGGTAGCGATATTATCTTCAAAATAGAGTGTGAAATTGATTTTCTTTAAGGGTTCACTTTTATTCTCAAAATATGCTTTTACTTCCTCCGGATTTTTTCCTCCCACCTCCCAACCATCGATTGTTACCCCAGGATAAATTCTATTATTATATTTATGCTCGTACTTTAGTATACTAATAATAACCAAGATAAAGAGAGCAATAATGCTGCCTAATAAAAAGTAGAGAAGGAGAGGGAAAAAAGACAATTTTCGCTCGTTTATAATCTCTTTACCGTTAATTACTTCTTTTTTCTTGACCATTGCTTTTTATAGCAGATATCATAGCATAAGATGGACAATTTACCAAAGAAAGAAAATCAAGCCGATAAAGACAGCAGCCAAGCTTCAGGCGAGATTTATTCGCATGGGGAACAGTCTGTCTATGGAGAGGCAACTAGACCAGAAAATCATCAGGAAGCAGATGGACAATATCAAGGAATACAACCGCCTTTTTCAGAAGGTTCTTCCTCAAATTCAACTTCAAATGATAGTAATTCCGGTTACAGTCAAGAAGGCTCAGTAAACGCGTCACCTTATGATGCAGCGCCTAATTCTTCTTCGCCGTTTGAAGAAAACAAACAGAAGAAAATAATCATATATATAGTAGCAGTAATCATATTCTTACTGTTAATATTATTAGGATATTTTGTTTTTAATTTTATAAAAAACAGACAGAATAATAATTCCCCAAAAGACAATAAAACGAAGGTGGTGTTAAATTATTGGGGTCTTTGGGAAGATGATCAGATAATGAAAGGAGTGGTTGATGATTATCAGAGGATTCATCCAAACGTGGAAATTAAATATGCGAAACAAAGTACGGTCCAGTATAGAGAGAGGCTGCAGGCGGCCATTGATCGCAGTGAAGGGCCAGATATCTTCAGATTTCATAATTCTTGGGTCCCGATGATTGTAAACCAGCTTGATGCCATGCCTAAAGATATATATTCAGATGAAGAATTTGAAAACACCTTTTATCCTGTTGCCAGTTCAGATCTAAAAATGGGCGGTAATTATTATGGTATTCCTTTGGAAATTGACGGACTCCTTCTGTTTTATAATGAAGATATTCTGAAAAGTGCGAACGTTCAAGTGCCTTCAACTTGGATTGATGTGCAAAATGTCGCTTTCCAGAATAAACTTACTGTTATAGAAAATAATAAGTTGATAACTTCAGCCATTGCTCTTGGTACAACTGACAATATTGACCATTTCAGTGATATTTTAGGTCTTATGTTTCTTCAAAACGGTACCAAACTAAATAAATCACTTTTTAGTTGTTTAGACGAAAAAATTACTTCCTGTAGCGTGGAAGTCTTGACTTTCTATCATAAGTTTGCCGAGCCTGGCACTCCAAATTATACCTGGAATGAGACGATAGATAATTCAATTATTGCTTTTGCTACCGGTAAGGTGGCGATGATACTGGCACCCAGTTGGCAGACATTTACGATCCAAGAGATAGCCAAAAATAGCAATATTCAATTGAATTTCAAAACTGCACAAGTTCCGCAGTTACCTTGTAACACCTCTTCATGTCCTCCGATAAATTGGGCTACATACTGGGTTGAAGGTGTCGCCAAAACTAGTAAAAACAAAAAGGCAGCTTGGGAATTTTTGAAATATCTATCAAGTAAGGAGGTAATGATAAAACTATATTCCGAACAAATGAAAGTGAGACAACTATTTGGAGAACCGTATTCAAGGAAAGATCTTGCTGATAAACTTTCAGATAATCATTATCTCGCTCCTCTTATTGCAGCTGCTCCTACTATGAAGTCTTTCTACTTGGTTTCTCGCACGTATGATGGTGACACGGGTATAGATTCAAGAATGATTACATATCTAAAAAATGCGGTTAATTCATTAAGCCAAGGGGTAAGTCCTGAATCTGCTTTAAAAACAGCTGACGAAGGTTTCAAACAGGTATACTCTAGTTTTGGAATTACTTCTGCAAATTGAAGCTCCATGGACATATCTCCATGGAATCTGATAATGCGCTTCGTCGGAACGTAAATCCGCCGAAGCAAAAAAATATCTCTACATCCGACCCCGATATAATCGGGGTGGAATTTCGCGGAGGCGGATTAATTATTCTTCTATGTCCTTGATATATAAAGCGATATTAAAAACAGTAATTTATGCTGATATTTTTGATTATCCGTTGACTTATGAAGAGATACAGAGATATTTGATAGAAATCGATTTGAAAAAGCGTGAGAATAAGTACTTATTGAACGAAAATAAATTTATCAGCTTGTTGGAATCTCATAAAGAAATAGAGAGGAAAGAGGGGTTTTATTTCTTAAAAGGCAGGAATCAGTTAATCCCAATAAGAAAAAGAAGAAAAATATATTCTGAAGAAAAAATAACAATTTTAAAAAATTTATTAAAAAATCTTCGTCATGTAAAAACAATCAAAATGGTTGGAGTGACGGGATCTTTAGCCGTTGATAACGCTGATAAGGAAGATGATATAGATATACTGATTGTGACCTCGCAGGGATTATTGTGGTGGACCAGATTAATAACTACTCTGATTACTGAAATAACAGGAAAAAGAAGACACCCAAACGATATTGATCTAAAAGGTAAATTTTGTCTTAATATGTTTATAGACACAAATAATTTGTCGGTTCCGGAATGTGAAAGAAATATATATACCGCTCATGAAGTGGCGCAGATGGTGCCTATTCATGATTTAGAGAATACCTACGAATTATTTATTAATAAAAATATTTGGGTGAAAAATTATTTGCCAAACGCATTTGATAATAAAAAATCAGCAAATATTAAAAAAAATCCAGGAACAACAAATCTAACTTGCGTATTCGAATATATAATTAAACATTTACAGCTACTTTATATGAGAAGACACAGGACCGTTGAAGTAATAAGAGATGGAATGATCCGTTTTCATGTCTATGATCATGGAACTGAGATTATTAAAGCTTATCAAGATCGGCTGATGAAATATAAAATATGAAAGATAAAATATCCCCTTGACAAGGTTTACTCCATCTTTTAAAATAGCAGTCGTTAATGTTAAGTGCCAAATATTTTTAAAGGAGGTTTATATGATAGTTAAATCTAGTTCAATTAAACCGTTATTTGATAATGTTTTAATAAAACCACTTGAGGATGAAACAAAAACACCCTCAGGAATTCTTCTCCCAGAATCAGCTAAAGAAAAGCCTCAAATAGGGAAAATAATGGCTGTAGGTTCTGGAGGAATGGATGAAAAAGGTAACAAGATAAAAATGGAAGTAAAAATTGGTCAAAAAGTAATGTATAAGAAATGGGGAGGGAATGAAATTAAGGTTGGTACAGAAGAGTGGCTTTTAGTAGAACAGAAAGACATTTTAGCTGTTGTTGAATAACGTATTATATTAGAGGAAAAATATATTAAATATAAGATTTATTATTTAAAAGGAGGAAATTATGGCAAAACAAATTAAATTTTCGGAAGATGCCCGCCAATCATTAGTTAGAGGCGTAAATATTCTGGCAAAGGCAGTTGTTACTACTCTCGGTCCCAAAGGGCGGAATATCGCTCTGGATAGGAAATGGGGCGCTCCAAATGTCGTCCACGATGGAGTCACTGTTGCAAAAGAGATCGATTTAGAAGATCCGTTTGAAAATATGGGAGCTCAACTTGTAAAAGAAGCGGCTTCAAAGACAAATGATGTAGCCGGAGATGGAACAACTACAGCTACTTTACTTGCGCAATCAATCATAAATACCGGTATGAAAAATGTTACCGCCGGTACGAATCCAATGGTTATCAAAAGCGGTATTGAGAAATCAGTTGAAGTGGTCGTCGCTGAATTAAAAAAAATGGCCAAAACCGTAAAAGATACCGATATAGAAAAAGTAGCTACCATTTCAGCCCAAGATGAGAAAATCGGAGCCTTAATAGCTGAGGCTTTGACCAAGGTTGGTAAAGACGGTGTGGTTACCGTAGAAGAAGGAAAAGGGTTGGCGATGGAGATTGAATATAAAGAAGGTATGGAATTTGACAAGGGTTATGCGTCACCTTATTTTGTTACCAACGCTGATAAGATGGAAGCAGAAATTGAAAATCCGTATATCTTAATTACGGACAAAAAAATATCTTCCATTCAGGATCTTTTACCGTTTTTAGAGAACTTTGTTAAAGTATCCAAAGATCTCGTGATTATCGCTGACGAGATCGAAGGTGAAGCGTTAGCCACGTTAGTTGTAAACAAATTGAGAGGAACATTTAACGTGCTAGCTGTCAAAGCTCCCGGTTTTGGTGACAGAAGAAAAGAGATGCTTGAAGATCTCGCTATTTTGACAGGAGGAACAGTTATTTCTGAAGACACAGGACGTAAATTTGAGAACGTGAAAGTAGAAGATTGTGGACGGGCTGATAAAGTATGGGTGGATAAGGAAAATTGTCGAATTATTGGTGGAAAAGGTCCGCTTTCATTATTAAAGTCACGTATCGCTCAGATCAAAAGAGCGATTGATGAGACAACCAGCGAATTTGACAAGGAGAAACTGCAGGAAAGATTGGCCAAACTTGCTGGCGGTGTGGCTGTTATTAATGTAGGTGCCGCAACCGAAGTGGAATTAAAGGATAAAAAAGAACGCGTGAATGATGCGGTTGCTGCTACAAAAGCGGCTTTGGAAGAAGGCATTGTACCGGGAGGTGGTGTGGCTTTGGTTCGTGCCAGAAAAGCTTTGCTTAAATTGAAAAACTCTTTGACTGAGACAGAAGAGAGAATTGGGGTTGATATTCTATATCAGGCGCTTGCTCAGCCTATGCGTTGGATTGCCAAAAATTCTGGAGAAGACGATGGATGGGTTCTAAGAACCGTTGAAAAAGCATTGGATGAAGGGAAAACTGATTATGGATATAATGCTGCGACTAACAGTTTTGGTTCAATGCTTGCAGCTGGTATATTAGATCCGGCAAAAGTAACCCGCTCTGCGTTACAAAATGCTGCTTCAATTGGAATGATGGTTCTTACTACAGAAGCTTTAATCACGGATATTCCAGAGAAAAAAGAAAATCCAGGCATGCCGCCGGGCGGAATGGGCGGAATGGGTGGTATGGGCGGAATGGGTGATTATTAATAAATACAAAAATGGATATTATCAATAAACTAAGCTCCGAATAAAATCGGAGCTTGTTGGTTTATGAATAATTCTATTTGAAATGATTGATACATTCGACAGCGCCAAACTTAGTCCTTTAGAGTGATGTAAACAAATGCCGGTCAGTATCAATCCCGAAGCATACTGCGGCTTTTAAACAGAAGAGTCTAAGGATTGATTTGCAGGGTGAGATTCAATATTTTGTTGTTTAAGTTTTATTATGATCGGTCTCACGAGCATAGTGCCAAGTGATGATATCTTGAATCCAACGCTTATTAAAAAACCCATAAGGAGAAGATGGGCTCCTATATTCGATGTTTTGTTCAGCATGTCAGCAGGAATGAGTTCTACATTATTGCTTTGATTTTGAGTAATAATTTTTGTAGCTTCAGGAGGTAGATTATTTGAAATCATTTGTGTTGGATTAAGTGAAATACCTGAGAAGTTAAATAACTTGATTGGTTCTCCTCTGTTAGTAAATACATTATAGACGTTTAACGTAGACAATAAGATAATAATGAGTCCTAATACTATTAAGGTGTAACCAATGATTTTTTCGTTCATGATAATTCTATTATATCTTGTTAAGATTATTAGTCTATAGTAAATCCTGATAATTTCCAATAATTTCTTGAAATAGTAAAGCTAGGATGATATAGTAAAGCAATGAGTAAAAAGCTATTGTTTATTATCTTAATAATAATTGTCGTATTTGCTTTTGTAGGCTATCAGTTTATATCAAAAATGCAACTTGGTGCTGTATCCGGATTGAAAGTGGTATCTTCTCCAAGTGCAGATGTTTTTCTGAATGATAAGCTTATAGGGAAGACTCCATATGAAGGAAAACATGCAGCAGGTGAATATGTATTGAAACTTATCCCCGAAGATACATCTTCTCAGGTAGTGTCTTGGCAAGGGAAAATAGTTTTACAACCTTCTTTATTGACTTATGTGAAGCGTGAGCTGGGTTCAAGCGAATTAACCTCATCAGGAGATATGCTATTTTTAGAAAAAATTTCAGGTAGCGAAGCTCAAATAGTTGTATTATCTTCTCCAGACGCATCAAAAGTAATTATTGACGGGCAGGAAAAAGGTATAACTCCACTTGTGCTTCGTGACGTAGCTTCCGGAGAAAATGACGTTGCCATTTCATCACCTGGTTTTGTTGGTCGGACAGTTAGAGTTCAAACGATGCAGGGATATAAGGTAACAGTTAATTTTCAGATGGCATTATCAGGAGACAGTGCTTTAGTTGAAGGAGTTACACCCACGCCAGGTGGAGAAATTACACAAGGAGATAAACAGTATGTTCTGATAAAAGATACCCCGACTGGTTTCCTTAGAGTGAGAAGCGGACCATCAACCAGTGCAAAGGAAATTGGGAGAGTGAAGCCCGGAGAAAAGAGTGTTTTTATTGAAGAGCAGGAAGGTTGGTATAAGATTAATTATGAAGAAGGAAAAGAAGGATGGATATCAAACCGTTATGCAGAAAAAGTGAAATGATATTTTACTAATACCTTCCACAATTTTTTTTATCAGGAAACCTCCGAAAATAATTTATCCAAAGTAAAAAACCAGCAATAATAGTTATAATCAAAATACCCGCAAAAACTTTTTGCCGTGAATTTAATACTAAAGCACCTATTCCGGCAATGGCTGAAATTAACCAATAAAATATCGCGATTTTACTTTTATTCCATCCTAGTCTGAGAAGATGATGGTGAAGATGGCCTGAAGTAGCCCATACTGGTGATTGTCCAGAGAGTAGTCTTTTAGCAAGCATAAATAAAGCATCGGTCATAGGGACAGCCAGTACAAGCAAAGCGGTTCCAAGTTTACTGAAAGCAAGGATAGATAAAACGGCCAGCATAAATCCAGCCAGACTCTTCCCCCCGTAGCCGGGCATAATTTTCTGGGGATAAAAATTCCAGGGTAAAAATCCTAAAAAAGCTCCGGCAGTTAGGAAAGAAAGATAAGTTACATGCAATTGATTCGGGTCATTGGTGGCAAAACGGAGAGACAGCAAGCCTATAATAATCGCGGAAATAGAAACGAATCCCGGTAGTTGTCCATCAACGCCTCCGGACCAACCAACAATATTAGTTGTCCATACAATCCAAATCAAAGTAAGAAGACTAGGTAAAATCTTTAAGTTCTGGATACCGATTAAATCACTTGTGAAAGTAAGGTTATTTAGATGAAGTATCCCTCCGAGAGGGTTTGTAATATACGGTATGTTAATACCGGCGGCTATAACACAAATTGCAGCTAAACAATTTACTAGAAATCTCACATATGGAGAGCGATCTTTTTTATCATCCCAAAGTCCAACTATTATTAGAATTGTGGCTCCCAGAAATATCCCAATGAAATATTGCGTTTTGGGAAATAATATTAGCAAAGGAATAAAGATGCCGATATAAATAGGGAGTCCACCCCCTCTGGGAATTGTACCAATATGAGTATGTGCAGGATGTGGTCGTGTTTTTGGATTATCTATAAGTCCAAATTTGTTTGCCAGAAATATAGTGATTGGGGTTAACAAGAATGTGATACTTGTTGATGCAAGAGTAATAAGAAAAATATATTCAAACATAAATTTAGGTAATAAGTAAAACAATCTTTATATACGTTATTAAAAGAAGAATTGACAGGACCAAGCCTGAAATTACCAGGATGACAGATGCCAATTTTTCCTTCGAATATAAATAAGAAGCAATAACAAAATTTCCTATGAAGAATATTAGAGAAAAAAATGGCAGCAACATTAATGTAAAAGGGTTACCAAGCTGATCTGAACTTCTTGGCAGAGAGTAAAACAGCGGTAGTTGAGGACTGAAACTTTTCCATTTAATTGCAGTAATAATCAAATAGATAATCATAACTAAAATGAACAATCTAAACACCAGATTTAATTCCCTGTCTTTTAAAAGAGATACCACGTTGTTCTTAAACCGGATATACATATAGTTCTTCTATTCAATCAGTTATTAATGATTAATTGATAGGTAGCATCATCGTTCACTAGGAAATTTCTGGCGTTGGAATAATAATTTATTCTGCTTACATCAGGAAATATCAAAGTGACACCAATATAATTAGGAATGGAGATATTGTTTGGATTGTAGATAAAAGTATTGAGCGGGTATTTATAATAATAAGCTGATTCAAGATAAGCAATTGGAGTCCGGGTAAAAACAAAATCTTTCGTGGTTGCATGGTTATTAATTTCATTAAATAAAGATTTGAAATCTGTTTTTTTATGAAAAGGAGAAATTTGAATATTAAATATAATAGCGGAAAATAACCATAAGATTGATACAGCTAAGCGTACTCTGTGATTTAGAATATTATATATACCAAGTGAAATGGATAGAATTTCAAAAACTGTAATGAAGATGAGATAACGGTTTACATAAACCGGTTTCACAGCTACAGAGTATATAAGAATCGGAGTCAAAGACAAGAAAATCGGAAAAAGAATACTGATTGCCAGTTTCCTGCGTTTTCTTAGGGACAATATCATAAAAAAGACAATGAGCAGAGACAAAATAAAAGTTATACTCCACCAATTACCCGGGGTCCCTTCATAGTTGGTAAATAAGTTCCCAAGAACTGATTTTATGAGTTGAAAATCAACAGGAAACAACCAAGAGTCTCTGGATTTTATAAATTGCTTAATAACTATTGGCACCCATGGTAGGAAAAAAAGATAGGGTTTGATAATATTTATTAACTCTTTTCTTTTATTTACCCATTTTCCATGGACAAATGCAAAGCAGGCATATGAAAAGGGAATAAGAAGAAAAAAAGTATGTGTGTATAGACCTAAAATTACAGATAAGGAATAGCCTTTCCAATTTTTTACATAAAGAAAGTAAAATGATGTTAATGTCAGAAGAGCGAATAATGAATACATGCGAATTTCAAAAGCATAATACAAAAGCATAGGATTAAACATGGTAAACAAAGCAACAAAATATGCAAATTTATTGTCGGTAATTTTTTTTGCTATTTTATAAGCAACAAAAATTGTCAAAAGATAGAAAATGAAAGATAGAATTCTTAATAATTCATCCGATTTTCCTACGATAATCACCCAAAAGTGCAAAAATATGTAATATAAAGGAGGGTTAAAATCATTAGCGGTGTTTATGATTATTTGGATGACTGGCGGTTTGGCCATAAAATATGAAAAAGCTTCATCTCTCCAAATCGATTGGATCAGTAGAAAAACTGGCGTATGATAGAAAATAAAATTGCCTATTGAATTAAACATTCTATATTGATCTATGATCTTATTATTATCAAGGAGTTGATATCTAAATTTTCTCAGTAACTTTGTATTCTAACCTTTTACCGATAAGCAGTCTTGTATGAGCTTCAAGAGCCGGTAATGAAGAAAAGAAAAAAGATACAACAGGCAGTAGAATCCATTGAAAGATAAGAAGCGGTGTCTTGGCTATAGAAAAAGTATTCGGCCTTTTTGGTCGTGATTTGGTGTCAATAAAAATAAGAACGGAGAGAAAGATAGTAGTGATAGTAAGTATAAGACCGGAGATTCTGGGAAGATTATGTCCCAGGGTGGTTCTGCTGAAAACCGGATTCATGATTGCCGGTATCGAGGCTCCAAGAGTCAGTATAAAAAATGAAGTAGGCCAGAATAGATGTGTTTCGATTACATATGATACGTTGAATAACTTGGGTAATAATGCAATATGAGGAGAAGTAAATAATTTCTTAAGAGCATATGGTACGTCAGTAATTCCCCAGGCCCAACGTTTTTCCTGTTCATATCTTGATTTGAATGTTCTAAGTAAGGTATGACTATGTACGGCATCTCTTGAGGTAATAAGGTATAACGGAATGGTTTTGACCTTTGCTCCGAGTTTAAAAAATGCCTGTAAAAAGACATGCCAATCTTCCGGAATAATGTTAGTATCCCAATAACCAATCTTTTCTAACATGTTTAAGGAAAGAGAATAAGTGGATATCTGGATAAGGTTATGTGATTTAGATAGCGTAGATAATCGCATGATACTGGAAATGGTTGCCTGGAGTCTGATGGGTAATGGTACTTCCCAGAAATTACTGTAAAGAAGTACAGGGGCCCAGTAGAAATGGAAATAGCGCTCAGGATCAGAAAGAAAGACATACGTAAGATATGAAAAATATTTGTCAGACAGTAGTGAGTCTGCATCACAAGAAGTAACAGTGACATAAGAAGGATTGATTCTTTTTTTTCTGATAATTCCGCTTATTTCTTTACCAGCCCAGGCAGAATTACTGGCTTTGCCTTTAACTTCCCCGTTGATGTCCGGATGAAAAGTTGCAGTAACAAGGCCAAATTTATTTTTATATAAATTTATTAGTGTTGCTGCCCGATCCTTTGCTGTTATTCCTTCTCGTTCTTCCATAGCTAGAATAATAATAATTCTTTTTAATGGAAAATCCAGCTTAGTTAAATATTCAAGCGTTCTTTTGACTTTATCCGTCTGTTCCATGTAATTTGTGATGATCAGGGTATGATAAACTTTGGAAAAATTCTTTAATTCACCTGCTTTTTTTCTCCAATCTACGTCTGACAGTTTTTTAAGCTTCAGGTATGATAAAGTTGAGAAAAATGTAACGGAGAGGGATTTATATAAAAAATAAACATCAAAAGACAGGATGAAATATGCCACAATTGCCGGATGAAATGGTGAAAGCCAAATAGGTAAAGTAATGATAAACCAAGTAGTCAAAGGAAGTATCGTCTCGAAAAATCGAGTTATTTGCTTGGGATATCTATCAATTAAATTTTTCATGAATTAACGTATTTTAGCATAGTGATAATTAAAGAAGAAATAAACTCATAGCATTTTGTGTCGTAGTTTTAACTATTTCCTCAAGATTTCTATTATGTATATCTGACACACAAGACGCGATGTAAGGAAGATTAGCTGGTTCATTCCGGCTTCCTCTGCATGGTACTGGAGCAAGGTATGGGGAGTCAGATTCAAGGACTATACGATGAAGTGGGGTAGCTTTGACAAGCTCTCTTAACCGAAGATTACCATAAGTGATGTTGCCGTCAAATCCTATAAAAAATCCCATTTCAAGAGCTTTGTTTAAATGAATCAGATTTCCACCAAAACAGTGGAAAACACCTGAATGAGTGAATTTTGTATTAGTTAGAATTTTATCAAGTATCTCAAATAGATCATCATGAGCATTTCGGCAGTGGATGATTACCGGTAGATTGAACAACTCAGCGATTTTCATCTGCAGAATAAATAATTTTTTTTGAGCCGATATTTCATCTCTGGTGATTTCCGGATAGTTTTTATAACGATAATAATCAAGTCCAATTTCGCCAATCGCTACCACTTTGTTATGCTTGGCCAGTCTATTAAGTGTGTTTATGACATTGCGACCGTTTTCTGTAAATTCATGTACATGATGAGGATGTATTCCTACAGCAGCGTATACACCAGGGTACTTCTCAGCTATTTGGCCCGCCTTTTTGCTGGAATCGATTTTCGCTCCTGGGACGATAATTTTATTGACGGAAGATTTTTTTGCCCGGCGGATTACTTCACTTACATCCTTATCAAATGCCTTGAAGTTTAGGTGAGCATGAGTATCTACTAACATGGTATTATTTGATTCTGGGAAATAGTGGTTTCTCCAAGTTAATAGTAGGTTTCCTGAACTGTCTGAATATTTTATCTGTTGTCTCTGGAAGAAATGGTTTGAGAAGATAGGCGATTTCAAATATATTCCCGATGGAATGATTGAGTATCTGTATTAATTTATTGCCTGTAAGTTTCCATGGTTTATTTGAATCAATATATTTATTTTGTTCTGTAATCTTTTGCCAGATAAGCTCCAGTATTTCGTTGAATCTGAATTCAGCAAAAAGATGATTATATTCTCCATATCCATCAATATAATATTCCTTATTCATATCCTGAATCTTATATCCTGAATCTTGAGAAAGTTTAGCGACCCGAGAAATTAAATTACCGAGTCCGTTGGCTAGATCAGCATTATAGAGCTCTTTAAATCTCCTTTCAGAAAAATCTCCATCAGAGTAAGCAGGAATTTCCTTCAGGAAATAATATCGAAGTGAATCACTTCCGTATTTATCTATTAGTTCCAACGGATCTATAATATTCCCGATTGTTTTACTCATTTTTTGACCATTGATGGTAAAGTAACCATGGACAAATAATGATTTGGGAAGTTTGAGTTTTGCTGACAATAGGAAAGCTGGCCAGTAGACGGCATGGAAACGAATTATTCCTTTTCCTATCACATGGACATCAGCCGGCCACCATTTTTCATACTCGTTATTGTCCCAGCCAAATCCGATACCTGATTGATAAATATTGAGAGCATCAAACCAGACGTAGATGCGCTGTTTATTATCTCCAGGAACGGGAACTCCCCAATTTTTTGCTCTTTCGTTTGATCTAGATATGCTTATATCATTCAGAGGTTTTTTTAAGAATGATAATATTTCATTTTTTCTTGTTGTCGGGATGATTTTTAAAGTATCTCTATTGATAAGCGAAATCAATTCATTTTGGTATTTTGACAACTTAAAGAAGTAATTTTCCTCTGATACCTTTTCCAATTTTTTCCCGGGATGTTCGAAGCATTCCCCCTTATTATCGAGATCATCTGGAGTGTAAAAAACCTCGCATCCGACGCAATATAATCCTTCGTAAGATTTCGTATAAATGTCACCGGCATCATAGCATTTTTTCCATAGTTCCTGGCTTGATTGAAAATGGTGTTTCTTATCGCTTCCTTTTTGAAAAACGTTGAATGTTACATTTAATTTAGCTGCCAATTCCTCAAAAAGTATTGCATTTCTGTCAATAAATTCTTGAACCCCAATTTTTTCCTTTTCCGCAGCCTGGACGTTTTTTAAGGCATTTTCATCTCCTCCTGACAGTAATAAAACATTATCTCCAATAAGTTTATGATATCTGGCGATTACATCTGCCTGGACAAACTCAAGAGCATGTCCAATATGAGGTTTTGCATTCACATAGGGGATTGCTGTAGTAATATAGAATTTTTTACTCATAGGTTTCTAATTATATCAGGAAGCTATCTTTTTCTGAAATAAAGCTCTAATGTCAGGAAAATTCCCAATAAAAGCAGCGTATTTATAAGATTGCTGATCTCAAATTGGCGGAATAATAAATAGACGAAGATGATGAGCGCCCAAAAAACACTTCTGGTTTTTGAAATAAATATACGGACAGTCGAATAAATCCAAAATAGAAATATTACATAAAACCCTAAATAGGATAAAATGTAAACAGGAGGAATAATATAAACATAGATGCCAAACAGTACAGAAAAAAACAAGAGCTTAATAATATTTTCTTTTCTAAGTTTTCGCCTCATAATCAGTTTTTGATATAAAGATATAATAATTTCATTTTAAATATTTTAGTGATAGAATGAAACGGCTAAAAGAAAACATAAAACTCAAACGCTAAAATTCAAGACTTTACTCCAACAGTCAGATTTATCTGGAAAGTCGATAAAATATATGAATATAGAATTCTTTGTGATTTTAATCGTAATTATTGCCGGATTTATCATAATGATTTTTCTGGTCAGAAAGTTAAAACCTTCATCTGAAATTCTGGAGTGGTTAAGAAGTACCAACCAGAGAATCGATGATCAAAATAAAAATATTACCGACACGTTAAATAAATCAACCAGAGTTTTGAACGAACGGCTTGATAACGCCGCCCGGTTCATTGCTGCTGTCCAAAAAAGCATTGGGGAGATGAGCGAGATAGGCAGAGGGATGAAGGATCTTCAGGATTTCCTGAAAAGCCCGAAACTGAGAGGAAATATTGGAGAACAGGTATTAAAAGAACTTCTTTCGCAAATGATGCCCCAGCAGTCTTTTTTCCTGCAATATACGTTTAAATCAGGAGTGACAGTAGATGCGGCTATTAAAACGACTGCCGGTATAATACCTGTCGATTCCAAATTCCCTTTAGAAAATTTCAGAAAAATGCTTTCAACCAAAGACGAAAAAGAAGGTAAGTTATTTGAGAGAGAATTTGAGAGGGACGTAAAGAAGCATATTGATGATATATCCAAAAAATATATTTTGACTGAGGAAGGTACGAGTGATTACGCTTTGATGTATATACCCAGTGAAGCAGTATATTATGAAATCGTAAATAATTTGGAATTATTTGAGTACTCTTCAATAAAAAGGGTTTTACCGGTATCTCCGATGACTTTTTATGCTTACCTTAGGGCAATACTTATGTCTATGGAGGGACAAAAAATTGAAAAACAGGCAAAATATATCCTGCAGATCATAAGAGCAATAAAGAAGGATTATTTGAAATTACAGGATACTATGGGAGTCTTAAACAGACATTTAAATAATGCATATAATCAGATGAGTACCGTAACAAATAATATGACATTATTAGGTCAAAAGTTGTTGCATACCGACAATCTGGACAATGAGGAAGAGAACGAAAAGAAATTAAACGATGAAAAAACTAGATTTCCTCTTTCATAAGAAATAAGCGATACTATCTTGAAATATTTTGAATTTTTCTTACCTCAGGTTTCGGAAATAATGTTGTCATTTTTTTTATTATAATAATTATCGTTCTGGATAAGCTGAAATCACTTCAAAAGATTTTAATCCTGTATAGAAACTCTCTCTCCTTATCCGATGTTATAATGGTTGGAAAGATATGGAGAATAAAATGAAAAATAAACTTAATTCCCAACAGTTGAAAGCAATACAGCATGAAAGCGGACCTCTTCTCATTATTGCCGGTGCCGGAACCGGTAAAACTACAGTTATAACCGAAAGGATAAAATGGTTGATACTGGAAAAGCATACAAAACCTTCAGAAGTCCTGGCTTTGACTTTTACTGAAAAGGCTGCCAGGGAGATGGAGGAACGGGTAGATATAGCCCTTCCCTACGGATATACCCAGATGTGGATTACTACTTTCCATGCTTTCGGTGAGAAGATATTGAGGCAGGAGGCCTTACAAATAGGACTTGATCCGGGGTATCGTTTATTGACGGAATCAGAGGCTGTGATATTACTGCGGAAAAATCTTTTTTCTTTTAATCTTGAATATTTCAGGCCCTTAGGCAACCCGAATAAATTTATCGAAGGTATATTGACCCATTTTTCCAGATTAAAAGATGAAGATATTTCGCCATATGAATATATCCGATGGACCGAAAATCAAAAATCAAAAGCGGATGATTTGATAGAGATTGATAAATATAAGGAATTAGCTTACGCATACAGAAAATATGAAGAATTAAAAGTAAAAGAAGGATTGATGGATTTTTCCGACCTTATTTCAAACACTTTAAAATTATTCAGGAACCGGAAAAACGTACTGTCAGACTATCAGAAAATGTTTAAATATATCCTGATTGATGAATTTCAGGATACGAATTTCGCCCAGAATGAACTGGCGATTCTACTTTCCGGCAGGAAGAAAAATATCACTGTGGTAGGTGATGATGATCAAGCTATATACAGATGGCGGGGAGCTGCTGTCTCGAACATCCTGCAGTTTAAGTCTAATTTTCCTGAGGTTAGGATAGTCGTTTTGACGAAAAATTATCGTTCTACAGCGCAAATATTGGATAGTTCATATAAACTTATCCAGTTTAATAATCCGGACAGATTGGAGAAAAAAGAAAGTATCAACAAAAGGCTTTATTCCGCGAATAAAAAGAAAGGTAGGGAGGTGGAACTCCTTTATTTTGACCGGGTGGAAAATGAAGCAGATTCCGTAGCTAAAAAAATTAAGGAATTAAAAACCACATGTAAAATTAAGAAAAACGATTATTTATATTCCTGGCGGGATTTTGCCATTCTAGTCAGGGCCAACAATCATGCTGAACCATTTGTAAGAGCTCTGGCAAGATCGGGGATACCTTATCAATTTTTAGGTCCGGGAATGCTTTTCAAACAAACTGAGGTGAAGCATCTGATTTCATACCTTAAGTTGCTTTACGACGTCAATAACTCAGTGGCTTTATACAGTGTTTTGACAATGCTTGTGATTGATATGAATATAGGAGATATAACTCTTTTGAATAATTTTGCCAGGGGGTTTGGTTTTTCTTTATTTGAAGCGATGGACGTAGTTGTAGCATATTCTACCAATGATCATACGCATTGGAGCAAGAAAAAGAATTACTGGGATTTGATACCTAGACTTTCTGCAGAAACGGTAGAGAAACTTATCAAAATGAAGAAAATGATTGACAGACATTTGAATCTGTCAAAAAAGGATACAGCCGGTCAGATCCTTTATTATTTCCTGGAAGATACAGGTTTACTACAAAGACTTACAGAATATCACAGCTCCAATGAGGAAAAGGAAGCGTTAAATATTTCAAAATTTTTCGACAAGATAAAAACATTTGAAGTAGAACATGAAGATGCCAGCATAGAGAAAACAGTGGAATGGCTTGATATGTGTCTGGAATTGGGAGAAAGTCCGCTTGCTGCCGATACGGACTGGGTTTTGAATGATGCTGTAAATATCCTGACAATACATTCAGGCAAAGGTTTGGAATTCCCTGTAGTATTTATTGTAAATCTGGTAAATCAAAGATTTCCGACGAGTGAAAGAAGGGAACAGATACCTATTCCGGATGATCTGGTAAAGGAAATCTTACCGGAAGGAGATTACCATCTGCAGGAAGAAAGAAGGCTATTTTATGTAGCGATGACCCGGGCTCGGGATATGCTTTTTCTGACTGCCGCAAATTATTATGGAGAGGGTAAAAGAGAGAGAAAGATATCCACTTTTGTGTATGAGGTATTAGGCGAGAAGAATGTGGGAGATAGGCAAAAGCAACTGGAAGGAAGAAAAGAGTCAAGTCTTGACGGTTGGAGGAAAGAAGAAGAACAAGACGGGCAAATTTTAAGACCTCCATTGGAATATCTATCTTACTCACAGATAGATAATTTTTCCGTTTGTCCGTTGCAGTACAAATACAGATATGTCTTGAAAATACCGGTACCTACTAATGCAGCCGGTGCTTTCGGAACTTCTATTCATGCTGCGCTTGAGAGATTTTATAAGCAAGTGAAGGGAGGGCAAAAGCCGCTGAAGGACGAACTCTTGCAGTTACTGGATCAAGTTTGGATACCGGTAGGATATAGAGATAAGAAATATGAGGAAAGAATGAAAAAAAGAGGGACAAGGATGCTGTCTTCATATTTTGATAAATATTACGATCCACTGCTTATTCCCGTCAACCTTGAGCAGGTTTTTAAAATTAAGTTATCTCCGGTATTGACAATCGGAGGAAAGATCGATCGGGTAGACCGAACTCCTGATGGGAAACTGGAGATAATTGATTATAAAACAGGAAAAAGACCAACCGATAAAGAGATATCAAAAAACTTACAGATGACAGTATACGCTCTGGCTGCAACGGATAAAGGTATTTACGGCAAGAAAGCAAGGGAGGTAATCTTAACTTTTCATTTTTTGGAATTTGGAGAGAAAGTTACTTCAACCAGAAATAATAAACAGCTGGAAGAGGCAAAAGAAAAACTATTAACGAAAGCAGGGGAGATAGAAAATAGTTCTTTTAAGCCGAAAGTCGGACCCTGGTGCAAGTATTGTGATTTCAAGCTTATCTGTGAAGCTTGGAGATAGATGAGTCTTCACAAATAGGATCCAACAATTTCTACCCATCTTACTCCGGTTTGAGCCGCGTCTGACGCGGCGAAAAAGCGGATTAGAGGGGTATATACTGAGTAACTCAGTTGCAAACCTGAGTTACGTGAGTATACAATAAACATAATGATTACTCTTAACCAGCTTCATACATATCTTGATGAATATCTGATGTTTGATAAAAAACTGGATATTGAAAAAATTGATCCGCATATGACTAACGGACTTATGGTAAAAGGGAAGGAAGAGATAAAAAAAATCGGATTTGGAGTGTCTGCTTCTTTATCTTTTTTTGAAAGGGCAAAAGAACATTTCTATGACGCTTTGATTGTACATCATTCGTTTAATTTTCCTCCATCCAACCGTTTTGACCTTATATATCAGGAGAGGATTTCTTATCTTATAAAAAATAACACGTCTCTTTTTGGCTATCATTTTTTACTTGATGCCCATCCTGAGATAGGCAATAATGTGGAAATACTAAAAAAAATAGGTGCAAGACCCATAGAGCCATATCCCCACAGGGGCGATCCTTGGGGTTATTTGGGTGAATTCGAGAAAGAGAAAGACTTTGCGGAACTAAGATCCATTCTTGAACCGCTTTTAAGCACGCGCAGCAAAATTTACGATTATGGGTCCCAGAAGATAAAAAGGGTGGTGGCCCTTTCAGGCAAAGGTGCGCCGCATGCTTCTGGTATGCAGGATTTAATTGATAAAGAAATCGACCTTTATGTGACAGGTGAAGTGCATGAGTGGAACCGGGAACTTTTCAGAGAAGCCAAAATAAATTTCATAGCCGGTGGCCATTATGCCACAGAGGTTTTCGGTGTCCAAGCTCTTATGTCTGTCATCTCCCAGAAATTCCCCGAGGTTGAAGTAGGTTGGGTGGATTTAGCAAATGAGGTGTAAAGTCAGAAGTCCTGCGGGAAACAAAAGCCCATAAATGATATAATCAATATTATAAATAGTGGTTTTGGAGCGGTTGGATGGGCTAGTATTGTGTTTGAAGTTTATTCTTATTCTATATCCGAACATCCGATTTGAAAATAAGAGAAAAAACCTATAATTTAAATATTGGAGAGGTCGCATAGTTGGTCTAGTGCGGCGGTCTTGAAAACCGCTAGGGCCTTATAGGTCCTCGCGAGTTCGAATCTCGCCCTCTCCGCCATCCTTCGCCAAGGCTACGGACTGGCTTCGCCCTATGTATTATAGGGTAAGTGATGATTTTAGCCACTAAAATCGGTCACTTTTTTCAACAACCTCTCTCTTTGTTTTTCGATTGTTAAACTTCGATAATTATACCTCCAAACATATTCTCCGAGAAAGAGGGAAATAT
>Ga0210057_1000891_pt1 | contig 47716 bp, 44 predicted proteins | sample CryGeyCG2114_010_2_FD_183968 | JGI IMG/M metagenome (GOLD analysis project Ga0210057, IMG submission 183968) | Groundwater microbial communities from aquifer - Crystal Geyser CG10_big_fil_rev_8/21/14_0.10 (SPAdes) (version 2) | ecosystem: Environmental > Aquatic > Deep subsurface > Groundwater ...
AGGAATATCGCTAATATCGTGAAATATATGATGATTTCAATAAGCGACGATCCCGAATTGTTTGTTTTTGTTCTCTGCATTACCTATGGAGTATAGTTAATTCGTACTTCTTCTATGGTTGGCGTCTCTATCCCGTCAGATGTGACTATTACTCTGAACTGGATATACCGGATTCCGGATGCACTTGCGTTAGTCTCTATCTGAGTTGGCGATGATTCGTAGTATGTTGATGCTGTTCCGTCATTACCGACCCATGTTGCTGACGATACTCCTGCCTGCGTGCTTGATGTGCGTATTTGCAGAGTAACTGTTCCCCCCGTTGTGGCTGTTGTATCCCATTCTATGAAGTTGTATCTGGTTTCCTCACTGCTGGTATCCAATACGTCCGATGTGAATGTTCCATAGGTGCTGTATCCCGGATCTATGGTCTCCAGAATGATAAGACCTTTGTTGTTAACGTCTATCGTGACGTAGACGTTCCCGCTGTATGTGTATACTCCCGTACCTTTGCCGCCTATGTCCGCGGAGTACGCGATATAAGGGGATACTGGATTTGATATGTTGATTATATCGAGTCCTGGATTGTCATTGTCTATAGCTGCATATAAATAGTCGCCGTCAATAGCCATGTCTTTGATCTTGTCGTTGGTATCCATTGACCCCAGTAGTACTGGATTCTCCGGGTCTGATATATTCACTGCCTGCAGTGAGCTGTCGTCGTCTTCGGTTCCTACGTATGCGACTACTCCATTTATTGCTATTGAGATCGCCTCGTCTCCTACGTTGAGTGATGCGACTTCCAATGGACTTAGAGGGTTCGATATATCGACTACTCTAAGCTGATTTGATGAACTATCTACCCCTACGTATGCGTAGTTCCCGTTTATAGTGATTACATTGGTTTCGGCGCTAAAATTCAACGTTGTCTCTTGTACGGGTGTTTCTGGATTGTTTAAATTGAATACAAGAAAACTATTGGAGGACTTGTTTGTCCCCATAAATAGGTAGCTGCCAGATACTGCTGGTTGGTTGCCGTACGCGCTTAGGTTTTGATTGTCTATCAATGCAGGGTTCTCGGGGTCGGATATATCGACGATTGCTAAGCTGCCATTTGTATCTTGCACTCCAATATAAAGATAATTCCCATTTATGGTGAGGTATCTGCCTTTGTTCCCGATGTCTAATGTGGCTACCACTGTTGGCAGTTCCGGGTTGCTAATGTCTACTACTGCCAAGCCTTCGGTGCTTTTGTTGCTGGCTACATATGCGTAATTTCCTGATACTACTACGTCATTGCCGTGTTCTCCGATGTCAGAAGATGCTATGAATGTGCTAAGCTCCTCTATTAGAGATAATTGTATTGCGCAGTCGTCATCCGGTGGTGCTGGAGTTTCTATAGTCTCGGTATTGCTGAATGTTCCGGCTACAAATTCGGTGCACGTTGTTTGGAACCAGTCATTGCCTCGCCAATCTGCAAGGTATGTCGTCATCGATACCGATTTTGGCAGGATACTGTGCCAGTTCCATGTGACCTCTGATGTTATTTTTTTGATTTCTTCATCCAAAGTACCGGTTGTAGCGATATTTCCTTCGCTATCTCGATATACATCTTCGATGGTGACTGTTCTCAGGTAGTACCCGTCTATATCCTCTGGGGCTGCCGTCAAACTCCATGTATCGCTCGTAAAGTTGAGTCCGAATTCGCCTGCTTCCAGTAGTAAGAAATCGCGATCTCTGATATTCCTGATCGCTTCGATGCCTTCTTCGGCGTATGCAAGTGCTTCGTTGTTTGTTTGCACCTTTGAGCTGCGGTCCATACTGCTTACTCCAAGCGTAAATATGCCAGTAGCAAATATGGTGAATATCGTCATTGCGATGAGTATCTCGATGAGAGAGAAAGCTCTGCTTGTTTTAGTAGGTGATAACTCCAAGTTGATTTATCGTTATTGTTGATGTTGTGCTTATTTGCTGGGAATAGAGGTCTACACTTCCATACTGGTCTGTTGCTCCTTCCGGAGATGTGAAGATTATGTCTGTGCCTCCTCCGTTGAGCGTTATGTTTGTGAACTGCAACGTGCTTGGTAATTCGTTGACAACGTTGCCTGTGCCGTCCACGATGTAGCTGTCTCCTGAAAACGTCGTGTATGAGTTGCTCTCTATATGAACCCCATGACTGCCTGCGTCTTTGCCTGCCATTGCGTCACTTTGTGCAAGCCTGAGAGCGGATATGAAATTGTTTCTTTGTCCATTTAAATCGGATCTTACTATTGTCGTTTGAGAGTAAAGTATTGATAAGCCCAACATCAAACTCATTAGTGTGATTACCAGCATTATCTCTATTATTGTGATCGCTTTTTTCATTATCTGCTGAGTAGGTTAGGCAATTGATATATCGGTAAAATCACTGATATTGCGACTCCTCCAACCAACATCCCCATGAAAATCAGGAGGATCGGCTCGAGTAGTACCGAGAGATTCTTTGTCATGTGATCTACATTTTGTTCGTACATCGATGCTAAGTGGTCTGTTGTCGATTCGAGGCTTCCTGTTTTTTCTCCTACGAAGAGCATTCTTGTGGTCAGAACTGGGAAAATCTTTTCATGACCTGAAAAAGATTCTCCTATGCGACCTCCTTTTTCTATCATTTGAGCAGCCTGTGTTATTACCTTCTTGTATGGCTTGCTTGTTATCATCTGTTCGGTTATTTGTAGCGACTTTGTGATTGGTACGCCAGCTTGTAATAGAGAGTTGAATATTCTGGAAAATCTTGCGAGATTGATGTATTTGATAAGTTTTCCGAATATTGGAAGCTTGAGGAGTATTTGATCTCGGATGTTTTTTAGATGCTTTGAACGTATCATGAATGCTGATAGCCCAGCGGCTCCTAATAGCAGCAGCATTGTGATAAACGGATTGTTTGTTACAAAATTACTTGTTCCAATAAGAATACGCGTTGGCAATGGCAATACTACGTCAAATGACGTGAATATTTCCGCTATTTTCGGAAGTACAAAAACAACGATGCCTGCTGTTAATGTTAGCGTTATACATACTATAAATGCTGGATATACGAATGCTGACACTACGCGCTTTCTAAGGTCGTAATCTTTCTCCAGTTGCTTATCAAGATATCCGAGGGTTTTTTCGAGTGTTCCGCTTTCTTCTCCCACTGCTATCATGTTTATAAATACATCAGAAAAAATCCATTTGTACTCTTGTAAGCTTTTGGAGAGGGTTTGTCCGGATTGAATCATTTGCAAGATGTTCTCGTACATCCTCCTTGTGTTCTTGTTGGCGGCTTGGTCTTTCAATATATCGATTGCCTCAGTAATGGTAATTCCAACTTTAAGCATTGTTGATAAATGTTTTGTGAAGGTCATTTTTTCAACAAAGCTTAGTTTTGGTTTTTGCCAGAAATAGTCGTGCGTCTGAGACTCCTCTGTTATCGATATAATCACGTTGTTTTCTTCCCGCAATGCATCAGCAACATCTTGCTGGCTTGCTGCATTCATGCTGCCTTTTTTGGTAGCTCCTTTTTCGTTACTGATTACGTAGGTGAATTTTCTCATTTGTTTTTATACTGACTAGTCATGCATCACTCTGAGAACTTCTTCGAGAGTTGTCTCTCCAGCGAGAACTTTTTCTATGCCGTCTATAAACATTTTCTGCATTCCGCTTTTTGTTGCTAAGTTTTCCATCTCTTCCAGTGTTGTGTTTGGTGATATGTTCTTCTTTATCTCGTCCGATATGTCCATTACTTCTGCTACACATGTGCGTCCTTTGAACCCGGTATTGTTGCAGTGTTCGCATCCGTCGCCTTTGTAGAGGGTGAAAACCTCGCCTTTGTTTATCTGCTTGATCTCTTCTACCATTGCATCGAGCTCTTGTTCTTCGAAATTCGCCAAGAAGTCTGCGAGTTGTTTTATAGACATTCCGTACGAAGCCTTGCAGTGTTTGCATATTTGCCTGACAAGCCTCTGAGCGATAATCATTTCCAGTGTTGCCGCAACCAAAAAGCTTTCGACCCCCATCTCCATTAGCCTTGGTATTGTTGAAACGGCATCGTTCGTATGAAGTGTCGCAAGCACTAAATGTCCTGTAAGTGCTGCATTAATAGCTACGGTGGCTGTCTCCTGGTCACGGATTTCTCCTACCATGATTATATCGGGATCTTGTCTGACCAGTGATCTAAGTCCATTCGCGAAAGTCAGGTCAGCCTTGGGATTCACTTGGGTTTGATTCACTCCTTCCAGCCTGTATTCTATAGGGTCTTCGATTGTTGATATGTTGACTTCGCTGGAGTTAAGCATCCTCAGTACGGTATACAGAGTTGTTGTTTTGCCTGATCCTGTTGGCCCTGTGGTGAGAAGGATGCCATGTGTTTTTGATATGTTCCTTTCTATGATCTTTAAGTTGTGCTCTGAGTAGCCTAGTGTAGCCAGCTTTAATGAATTGCTATCAGATCTTAGGAGACGCATAACTATTTTTTCTCCGTCATATGTTGGCAATATTGATACACGCAGTGTTATTTCGTTGTTCTCTAAATCTATTTCGAATCTTCCGTCTTGAGAGGCCCTGTGTTCGTCAGTTCTAAGGTTGGAGAGAACTTTAATCCTCGTGGTAACTAGCTCAGCTATCTCTATCGGCAGTTCTGCAATAGTGTTGAGCAGGCCGTCGATTCGATTCCTTATTATGAGATAGTTCTTGTGTGGTTCTATGTGTATATCTGATGCGCCGTTTTGGAATGCAAAGAGTATGATTGTGTCGACGATTTTTGATGCGTCTTCAAGCGACTCGATTTTTTTAGAGTCACTCATCGCTCCTTCAAGGAGCTTGTTGAATTTCTCGTTAACATCTCTGCTGTAGACCTTAAGTGCCAGTTGAATGTCGTTCTTTGTCGCGTAATGTGGCTCAATTGAGAGTCCTGTTTTGTTTTCGATAAAATCTATGATCTCTATATTTTGAGGGTCGTTCATCGCAACTTTCAAGATATTCTCTTCTCGCGCGAAAGGAATAATGCGTTGATGTTGAGCAAGTTTATGAGGAACGATAGGCAGCAATGTGTCTTTGATCGTCACGTCTGACAGCTTGATGTATGGAACACCATAAACTTCGGCTACTATTTGTCCCAGTTTGTCGTCGGCTACTTTGCCTTTTTCCAACAAAAGTTCGCCAAGTGATATGTTTTTCTTCGAGCTGACGTCCAGCAATGCTTTGATCTTATCTTCCGCAAGGACGCCGTGCTTTACGAGTGCCGCAGCCAGATCTTCGTTCTTTATTGGCATATTTGTTTTTTAAATCTTATTATTTTACCATATTCTATCAGGTTTAGCAAACCTCTTGAGTGTGGTATGATTTATTTAACTTATGAAAAAAGTATTCGTCGTCTACAATCCGGTTTCCGGTCTGCGTAAAATGAGAAATCTCAGACCTGTTATAGAGAAAAGGCTTATTAAGCTTGGTTGTGAGTACGAGGTTTACGAAACTCAAAAAGAGAATAATGATTTCTCCGGTATGCTCATGTCGGATTATGATGTGATCTTGGCTGTTGGAGGTGATGGAACCGTTGCTGATGTTGCGGATTACGTGGTTAAGCATGACATTAAGGCGTCGCTTGGTATTGTTGGTACCGGATCTACTAATCTACTGGCTTTGTCATTAAAAATTCCTGTTGTGAATAGTTCCGCTGCCGTTGATTTTGCCGTAAACAACGAGGGCAAGGCGATGGATGTGGGACTTGCGAATGGTCGTGTTTTTCTTATTGCAGCAGGTAAGGGATACGATAATGTTTTTATGACCGGAGCTACGCGCGAGATGAAGAGGAAGATCGGTTTTCTTGCTTACGTTTGGAGTTTTTTTACGACTTATTTGGCGCATCCAAAGTGCAAGTATCAAATCGAAATTGACGGCTACTCTCATGAGGTTGAGGCCAAAACCGTCCTTGTGTTCAATTTCTTGCGTCTTTCCGAAAAGAAGCTTGGTCCCGGGTTTAAGCCTGATGATGGTGTTTTTGAAGTTGTAGCTATGAATCCTACGAGTCTTTGGAGTCTTATCCGAATCGGACTTTTTCTTCTGCTAAGAAAAGAAAAACACACGCATCCTAAGATTACATTCTTTGAAGCCCGATCCAGCGTTAAGATTCATTCCGATGCGGATAGGGGATACCAAATTGATGGCGATGTTCTTGATGACACAGGCGATCTTGATATTACAGTTATGAAGCGGCGTCTAAATGTTGTTTATTGCTCGACCTCTTCTAAGTAGCATTTCTCGCAGTATACGATCTCTGGTCTTGTTGTATCGTAAGTACTCTGTATTCCTACGTTGCATTTTCCGCAATGACGATTCCAGAGGTACTTTGGATTTTTCTTCGCCATTCTTCTTTTGTGCCGGCACTTCCAGCATTCGCGCGGCAATGCAACTCCCATCTTGCGGTAGAATTCTAGCTCCTGATCTATGATTCTATGGTTTCCTCCGCAGGTAGGGCAGATTATGATTTGTTTGGTGATGTCGTCTTTGGTCTCTTTGATGTCATCTGGTAGCTTCTCTGCAGTTATTGCGTTTTCCGAGGCCGGCTTGCATTCTGCGTCGTGCCATTTGAATCCTCTTTCCAGGGCTTGTTCTTTTGTTAATGGTACGTACTCTTGAGCGACGCTTTCGTTGTATGCAAAAGGTGATATTTCAGTTGGAAAGAACTGACCATACTCGCCTGTTTCCTCCATATGCTTTATGATTCGCTTACTGAGCACCTCGTATTCTTCCTTTGAATATTGTTTGTTAAGGATGCAGTACTGTTTGCCTCTGAGAGCTATACATCCAAATAGATTCTTGCTGTTTAAACATAATTCCGAGTATTGCATGTCGCAGCATGCTTCCCACGAGTTCATTGTGAATTTACAGTTCTGCATTTTGTATGCGCTTGAAACCATCTCGTAGCAAAGCTCACTCCCGGCTCCTACGAAATCCCAATCGTATGAATCTTTGACGTTGAACAGTTGATTTCCGAATTTGACGTCTTCTAAGTCACGACTATCGAAGCAGTATTTTGCGTTTTTTGAATTCGTCAAATAGTCGCCAATACAATTGTCGCAGTTCACAGTATCCAGTAGTTTCCTTGGGTGTTTCAATATCGATTCATTGGATCTGCGTATGCCTTCTGTGATGCCTGCGTGTGACGAGACGTTCATCTCTTTTTTTGCTTGCTCAAACTCTTCTTTGGAAACTTTTTGATTGAAAACGTAGTACTCCTTATTTCTGAGATTAGCTGATCCAATGCAGTTATGGCAATTACGCATATTGTAGCAAAAATATAATTCGCTTGAAGAGCTGCATCGTTGTGAAAAGAAGCACCTAGTGCATTTTTTTGCGTCCAATGTTTCGTAGCACTGAGTTGAGTCCTCTGTCATGTCAAAATCAACGCAGTTGAAATTGCGCACGCTAAATCTGCCGTAATACGAATCCTCATTATAATCAGCTGTAAACAGGAGGTATGAGTTTTTGTTTCTATATGCATAGTTGGCGTAGTCGGAATTTTCATTTCCTATGGAGTTTAGGGCCATTCTTGGCACTGAGCGCTGTAGATTTGCGAATTGTTCGAAGAATGGTCTATTGAAGTCGAAATCCAATCCGTACTCCATTGGATCCCATTTGTCTGACCACCATTCTTTGGGACTGTAAACCTTATATGGCTTGTCTCGTGAATACATAGATATCATCTCCTCTCCGGACAGGTCAGATTTCCTTTTGTATAGGAACAGTTCGTTCCTAAACGCTAATCTCCTCATTTGCCTACACGTTGGGCACCATGTAGGTTGAGGTACCTGCATTTTGTCGTAAAATACTAAGTCCTCTGACTCTATTTGGAATGGCTGTGTGCAGTTTGAGCAGGTCGTCATGGTTGATTGTTTTAATTGTACCTCATTGTAATGCCCAGACAGCGGATAGTCAAAACCTATATAACGAGACCGTTCTTGGCGAGTTCGCGTCGCTGATTTTACTTCTGTTGGACTATGATCAACGCATGTGATATACTGTTGTCAGGAATATTGACAATGACCTTATGGATCTCCGCAAGATGCTTAATAAAATCGGGCTAACTGACAAAGAGGCCAAAGTGTATTTGACTCTCCTGGAGCTTCAGGAAACTATTCCTAGCGTTATATCCAGAAGGTCCGGGATTAAACGTCCTACGACTTATGTAATTCTAGAGCAGCTACAAAAAAGAGGCTTATGTAGTCATGTTCGAAAGGGTAGGACTCTCTACTATAGAGCCCTTAATCCGCATGCTCTTCTGGAAGATCAATACAATAAATATTCTGAGTTAGAGAAGGCTATGCCTGAGCTGGTCTCTCTTCATGAGAAATATGTTGTCACTCCTCAAATGACTGTGTATGAAGGAGCTGAAGGAGTTATTAAGATTATGAATGATACACTGAACACTTCTACCGGTCTTTTGTGCTGGGCTGATGTGACTGTTGCTGTTGATGGTTTGTCAGCGGACTTCTATGAATCTTATATAAAGACTAAGGTTGAAAGAGGTGTCTGGTTAAAAGGTGTTTTTTGTTATGATTCTGCGGCTTTGCGATTCAAGAAGAAGGGGAGAGAGGAATTGAGAGAGGTTTATCTTGTCCCAAAGGAGAAATTCCCTTTTAAAAATGAGATAAATATCTACGACGACAAGGTGGCCATTGTGTCGTATGAGGAGAAGGTTGGTGTGATTATTCAAAACAAGACTATTGCTGATACTCAAAGAGCCATCTTTGACCTTGGTTTTGAGTATGCACGAATGATTGAGCAGGATGTTTTGACCGACAAAGATCTTGAGTATCTAGGGGGAGATAGATTTGTCGCTATGGCGCCGTGATGACGCATTATAGCCGAACTACCATAAAACGGCAGTAAATCCCGAGTGCTAGTTTGCGATATGGCTTTGTTATCAAAAGCCTTAAATAGCTCGGCTATATCTGTTTTCTTGTGTGGGCTTGCAAAAAGCATCTTGTTATTTGCAAGATACTTTTATTTGAATGGCGGAACGGACGGGACTCGAACCCGCGACCTCCTGCGTGACAGGCAGGCGTTCTAACCAACTGAACTACCGCTCCGCGTTTGTTGCCTGCAAAATTTACATTACAAGGGAAGTCTTTGCAATGTTAATTTTTCAAATTATTTGTAATTTAAATGTTTGCTAGTACAATGCTTTTTGTATGCCGAAGTGGCGGAATTGGTTAGAATTTTGATCAATTGATTCGCTCACGGCTTCGTCCCTTTACTTGGGACTGCAGAAGTTCTCTCATCAATTGTCAAAATCTCTTAAATTGATGACTGTGCAGATTGATGAGGCAATGTATACACAACAAAAAAAATTATTAATATGCCGAAGTGGCGGAATTGGTAGACGCGCACGACTCAAAATCGTGTTCTCGCAAGGGAGTGAGGGTTCGATTCCCTCCTTCGGCACCACGCTCTTTATACCTTAACAACCATAATTATGAGCGAAAAAAAACAGCAAGGGGGGGCTATTTGGATGCTAAGTACATTTGCACTTATAGGTGTTTTGATAGGACTTGGCATATCCTCTTTGAACGGATCGCCTGATGAGAGTGCAACGCCTACTCCGTCTGGCGTTCAAGATTCCGAGCAGTCAGCTTACGTGGCTCCCGGTATTGATGATGATGCTATGCTTGGCGATGAGAATGCCCCTGTAACTATGATCCTTTTTAGCGATTATCAGTGTCCTTATTGTCAGTCATTCGAGACAGAGACAATGCCTTTTATTATAGAAGACTTCGTCGATACGGGTCTTGTTAGAGTCGTTTTTCGGGATTACCCTCTTTCTAGTCACGAGTACGCTCATGTTGCCGCAGAGGCTGCTGAATGTGTCGGCGATGATGATGATTTGTATTGGGCATACCATGATCTTCTTGTAGCCAATGCTGAAGAGTGGGAGTCTTACGATGGCGATCATTTTGATCTGTTTTCGCAATACGCCGCTAATCTTGGCGTGGATCAGGACGCTTATTACGAGTGTCTTTCTTCCGGTTCTTACTATGACGAGGTCGATTCCGATGCTGAAGACGGATGGGCTTCAGGCGTACGAGGTACTCCTACGGTTTTTGTAAACGGCGAAATGGTCGTCGGTGCATTGCCTTACGAAGACTACGTTACATCTGATGGCGTTACTCATGAAGGCTACGAGTCTATAATCACTAGAGTCCTGGAGGCGACCAAATAGGGCTCTTTATGGATATTCCTGTTCCTATTATGACGCGGAACTGATAAAATTGGTTCCGCGTTTTGGTTTTAATGACGGATTACTAACTATTAATTATGTTCTGCGACGAAGTAGAAGTTCATTTGAAGGCTGGTAAAGGTGGTGATGGTGCTGTCTCTTATCGTCGTGAAAAATTCATCTCTAAAGGAGGGCCTGATGGTGGAGACGGAGGAGTTGGAGGGAATGTTGTCTTTAAGGCTAATGAGAACTGGAATACATTGTCTGATTATAAGTCTCAGAAGCTTTTCAAAGCAGATAATGGTGGCAATGGTAGCAAGAGGAATCAAGCTGGTGCATCTGGAGAGGATCTTGTTCTTCTTGTGCCGGTAGGCACCATTGTCTACGAAGGCGATGATGTTGTTGCGGATTTGACTTCGCATGATGAAGAGTTTATTGCTGCGAAAGGCGGCAAAGGAGGTTTTGGGAATTCTCATTTTACTTCAAGCGTTAGGCAGACTCCGGATTTTGCTGAGATAGGGGAGGAGGGTGCTGAGAGAGAGGTCCGATTGGAACTCAGGATGGTTGCTGATGTTGGAATCGTTGGGATGCCGTCTTGTGGCAAATCTACTTTGATATCCAGAGTTTCAAATGCCAAGCCTAAGATTGGAGATTATCCTTTCACGACATTGATACCAAACCTCGGTGTCGTAGATTTGACTCAGTTTGGTGGAGACAAAGGCCAGTCTTTTCTTATGGCCGATATACCTGGGCTAATCGAAGGGGCATCGCAAGGCAAAGGACTTGGTGATGATTTCTTGAAGCATATTTCCAGAAGTGGAATACTTATTCATATGATAGATGGAGGAGCCCTCGATGCTGTTCATGACTATACGATCATCAGGAAAGAACTCGAACTTTATGATCCTACTCTCATTTCCAAGATTCAACTTGTTGTGATTAACAAGATCGATTTGTTAGATGAAGAGACTTCCAAGCTTTTGAAGAAAGATCTCGAAAAATCTTATCCCGAACTGAAAGGGCGTATTATGCTCATATCTGCTGTTTCAGGAGAAGGTATTAAGGAACTGGTGTTTAAGTTGTTTCAAGAACTTTCCAAAAAGCCGAAGCAAGAAACTCAGGTCAAGCTTGATGTTGTAAAGGTTTACAAGCCTCATCTGGAGGACGATCCAAGGTCTGTGGATGTTGTATTTATGTACGAAGTTGAGAGTGAAAAATTCGAACCCGATGTCGCGTTTAAGCTTGTTCCTGATAACGAAAAACCAAAACGCAGACTATTCAAAGTTGAAGGTAGTAGAATCGAGCAAATTGCGAAGATGACCGATCTCACCAAGGTCAATGCTATTCGTCGTGTTTACGACGTTATGGAGAAAATGGGTGTTATCCAGAAGCTCAAACGTCTTGGTGCTGAGAAAGGAGATTATGTTAAAATCGCAGAGGCATTTTTTGAATACCACTAAATGAAATTAATTCTCGGCCTTGGAAATCCTGGCAGCAAGTATGACGGAACTCGCCACAATGTCGGGTTTGGTTTTCTTGATCTCTTGAGAAGCGACCTTGGGCTTGATGAGTTCAAGACTAAGGCCAAACTTAAAGCATCTGTCTCGGAAGGGAATATCAATGATGAGAAGCTAATTCTGGCTAAGCCGGAGACTTTTATGAATCTCTCTGGTGAAGCGTTGGTTGCCTTAAAAAGCTTCTACAAGCTTGATTACGCTGACATCCTTGTTGTTTATGATGATTACGACCTGCCGCTTTCCGAGATTAGGTATAGGGACAATGGGTCTGCCGGAACTCACAATGGCATGAGGTCATGTATAGAGCTCCTTGGCAGTGGCGATTTTCCGCGTTTGCGCATTGGTATCAATCCTGGATTCCCTGTGTCAGATCTTAGCAATTATGTTTTAGGACGTTTTACAGATGTGGAGTTGCCTAAAGTAAGAGATGCTCTGGATCAAGCTTTGCATGATGTAAAAAAAATGCTTGCAATTTCAGGAGAAAATGAGTAGTTTAGTGAAGCTAATTTTCCGGATTTTAATATTTTTTATATGTTTGCAGTAATAGAGATCGGCGGTAAGCAGTACCAAGTTGAGGAGAAGGAAGAGCTCCTTATCGAGAAAATTGACGCCACAGAGGGTCAAAATCTTACAGTTAAGACCGTTGTTTTGTTTGCAAAGAGTGATTCTGATGTCGAGGTTGGTATGCCTTACGTTCAAGGTGCTACTGTCGAGCTCAAAGTCCTAGAGGAGGTCAAAGGTGATAAGATCAGGGTTTTTAAAATGAAGGCTAAGAAGAGATATGCTCGAACTCAAGGTCACAGACAGAAATACTGGAATGTTAAGGTGCTAAAAATCACAAAAGTTGCCGGCAAGAAACCTGCTGCTCCAAAGGAGGACGACAAAGCTACTGAGGAAAAGCCTGCCAAGAAGAAAGCTGCTCCTAAGAAGTAAATAGCGGACGTCTTATTTTCCTAGGGAGTCCTTAGCTTCTTGATTACTTCTGCTAGTTCTTGCGGGAGCTTCGCTTTGAACGTGTGCTGTCGCCCGTTTTTATATTTGAACGTGATCTGTGAGGCGTGTAGGAACTGCCTGGTGAGTCCTAATTTCTCGAACTGTGCGTTTATTTTTGATTTGCCATATTTGTCATCCCCAATAACAGGGCTACCTATGCTAGAGAGGTGTACTCTGATTTGATGAGTTCTGCCTGTCTTGAGATCTACTTCCAGTAATGTTGCCGCTTCGAATACTTCAATTGGTGAGAATTCCGTTATAGCCATTTTCCCTTGTCTCAAGATAGTCATATCTTTACGTTTGTTTGGATTTCGTCCAATTGGTGCCTCGATTCGTCCTTTGTGATCTACAATTCCGCTTACCAAGGTGGTGTATAGTTTTGTGACACTTCGCTCTTCTATTTGCTTTGCTATGTTCAGGTGTGCTGCGTCGTTTTTTGCTATTACAATTATTCCTGATGTGTCCTTGTCTAGTCTGTGCACAATGCCTGGTCTTATCGGGTCGTCTTTTTTGCTTAGATTCTCTTTGAGATGGTACAGTATTGCATTTACGAGAGTTTTTTCATTGTGGCCCGGGGCAGGGTGTACGACGGTTCCGGCTGGCTTGTTAATGATCAAATAATCCTTGTCTTCGTGGATAATATCCAAGTCTATTTTTTGTGGTTTGAGATGTGTCGGCTGGGGCTTGCTTAATATTATCTCTATTTCTTCATCTTGCTTGACCGGATAGTTCGGCTTGAAAGCTTCTTTGCCATTCACCTTCACTAATCCATCATGAATAGCTTTTTGGACTTTTTGACGCGTAAGCTGCTCGACTTGCCCAGTCAAGATCTTGTCTAGGCGTCCTGCTGACAATGATTTGAATATTACTTTTTTCATGCTTTTATTATATACTCTAATGAGACCTCTACGGAAGTCAATTAACTACTGCAAAATGATAAATTTGGCTGCAAATCCTTCAAAGCTCCTATCCGTATCTAAACTGATACGCCGTTGTCGCTTCTTGGTATTTTCGCACGAATTTATCGTTTTTCGCTACGTTACTGACTTCCGCAGAGGTCTCTAATCTTAAATTTCCCCTAATATAAAATACTTATGACTGACGATCAATTCAAAAGCCTGCTTGATAAGGGTACTGTCGATGTTATTGTGCGTGATGATTTGGAGACCAAGCTCAAGTCTGGCAAGAAACTGCGAATCAAGCTTGGCATAGATCCGTCAGGTGCCGACCTGCATATAGGTCATATGGTTGTAATCAAAAAACTTAAGGAGTTTCAGGATCTTGGGCATCATATTCTGCTTCTGTTTGGCAATTTCACAGGGCAGATAGGGGATCCTACAGGTAAAACGGAGACCAGGAAGCCCAAGACCCAAGAAGAGCTCGAGAAGAATGCCGAGCATTATATTGACCAAGTAAGTAAAATCCTTGATGTCGATAAGATTGAGGTTGTTTGGAATGCTGATTGGCTTTCTCCACTGACTTTTGCGGATGTTATTAAATTGTCAGCGCATTTCACCGTAGCTCAAATGCTGGAAAGAGATATGTTTCAAGACAGGATCAAAAACAGCCAGCCTATCTCTATGCATGAGTTCCTATATCCTCTGATGCAGGGATATGACTCTGTTGCATTAAAAGCTGATGTAGAAATAGGCGGCACTGATCAGACTTTTAATCTGTTGGCTGGACGCACTTTGCAAAAAGCTTACGGGCAAGTGCCACAGAATATCATCACTGTTCCTATTCTTGAAGGTCTGGATGGCAAGATCAAGATGGGTAAGAGTGAGGGGAATTATATCGGCGTCAACGAGGCTTCAAATGAGATGTATGGGAAAGTGATGTCGATTCCTGATAATCTTATCCTGAAATATTTTGAGTTGGCTACCAATGTCACTCTTGAAGAACTCGATTCTTTGAAATCGCAAATAGAATCAGGTGCAAACCCTAGAGATTTGAAAATGAGGCTTGGGCGTGAGATTGTCGCTTTGTATCACAATGAGTCGGCTGCCAAAGCTGCAGAAGAAGAGTTCGTTAATGTTTTCCGCAACAAAGAGTTGCCGGAAGAGATAGAGGAAGTTTGTCTGAGCACCGAATCGTGGAATGTTATCGATCTTATATCTGAGTGTAAGATGGTTTCGTCTAAGAGTGAAGGTCGTAGGATGATAGATGGAGACGCCGTTAAAATCGATGGAGACAAGGTTTTTTCTATCGAAGACAATGTCACTCTTTCTAAAGAAGGCAAGCTTATTCAAGTAGGGAAGAGGCGTTTCTTGCTTGTCAAATTGGGTTAGACGGGTCATAATCAGAGTACCTTTTGACCTCTTAATCAGATTTGCATATGTTCCACGAATCTTCTGGTAACAAGAAGATAGCTCTGGTGGATCTTGTATCGCTAAAGACTCTTCGACGGATGCAAGATAATTTGGCAAGCGCGCTAGGTGTAGCTCTTTGTATATATGACGTGTCTACGCATGAGCCGATTATGAAGCGTACTAACATGAGTACTTTTTGCGATAAAGCTCGTGGTCGTTTTGATTTTGCCGAGTCGTGTGGCGTTACAGAGAAGGATTTTGAGCAAAAATGTGTAAAGTTCAGAAAACCTTTTGTATTCCAGTGTCATGCTGGCTTGTATGGTTTTACTGTGCCAATCGTTGTTAATGGATCTGTAGTTGCGTATTTCAAAGGCGGACAGGTTAGGCTGTCTAATCCAGACATAGAGCAGTGCAAGCATAATGCCGAGAAATACGGTATGGACTTTGATGAGTACCTTGAGGACTATTTAGCTTTGCCTTTGTTTAGTGAAGAGAAATTGGATGCGATGGTTGAACTTATCTCTGTAGTGTCCAATACGATTTCACATCTAGCTTTGTCTGGGCAGCTTGCCGAGAGTAAAGCTACTGAGCTTGTGCATCTAAACGACTTGCTTGAAAAAGAAGTGATGAATAAAACGGATGAACTTATGATGTCTGAGAAGCGTTATAGGTCTATCTTTGATAGAGCCTTGGATATTATCTACACCGTTGATGCAGATGGAACTATCTCAAATATCAACAATGTGGTCACTCAAGTTCTCGGTTATGCGAAAGATGAGGTCATTGGTCACTCTTTCAAAGACTTTGTATGGGATGAAGATGTGCAAGTACCACTCGGTTCTTTTTTGGAGCTCAAATCTAGAGCAAGGACTGAGATCAAGGGGCTTCGTTTTAGACTCAAGTCCAAAGCTGGCAAACCTCTTTTCTTCGAGCTTAATAGCAGGGCTACGTATGATAGCGACGGCGATTTGAAGTATATAGATGGCATTATGCGTGATATCGATAGATCTCTGAAAACCGAGAACGACCTAATGATGGTAAAAGAGAAGTATAAAGAACTTTTTGATTCCATGCGCGATGGTGTTTATATGACAGATGAGAAAGGATTTATTAGGGCTTTCAACAAGGGTGCTCTGCGTATTCTTGGCTATGACGGAGTGGAGGAAATATTGGGTATGCCTATAACTGATATGTATACGGATTCTGATGACAGAAAAGATTTTTTGGCGAAGCTTGCAGAGCAAGGCTATGTTGAGGATTATTTGGTCCGTCTTAAGAAGAAAGATGGCACCTCTATATATGTTGAAGCCACTTCCAATGAGTTGCATGACAAGGATGGTAGGAGGAAGGGTGTTGAGGGCGTATTCCGGGATGTTACTGAAAAAATGGAACTAAAGAAGCAGTTTGAACTCATGCAGAGTTATATAACTAATATGATTGAGCATGCTGGTTATGGAATTGTGGGGGTAGGTGCTGACAGAAAAGTCTTTGTGTGGAACAAGGGTGCGCAGGATGTGTTCGGATACGAAGCTAAAGATGCGATAGGCCGAGACATAACTTCTCTGGTACCACGAGCTTTTAGGCAGCACAGGTCTCATCTTCTGAAGCGTGTGCTTGATGGTGAGGTTGTCAAAGACGTAAAAGGAGAGAGAGTCACGAAAGATGGTCAGCGCATCAATATTTCTGTTATGTTGTCGCCGATAAAGGATGCCGGTGGTAGTGTCATTGGTATATCTGCTATCTCACGAAAGGATTCTGACAAGCAGTAAGACTTTTGTCTTTTTGTTTAAAATGAGTTTTTTTTGTAGTATGTTGATGTCTATGCTTGATACTAAATTAAAAGAAGTTCTAAGTACTACGAAAAAGCATCTTTCTATGCTGTCGTCTCTTGGCATCGAAACTGTTCGAGACCTCTTGCTTTATTATCCTCGTGCTTATACGGATGAAAGAGAAAGTACGCAGATAATCGACATGAAACTTGCTGATACGAATGTTGTTCAGGGCAGGCTTACTTCGTTCAAAATGAGAAAGGGGAGGAATGGCATGTACATTGGAGAGGGGATTATCTCCGATGACACAGGTAGTATCCCCGTTATCTGGTTTAATCAGAAATATCTTGAGGGAGTTTTGAGAATTGGATCCAGGTACTATTTTTCTGGCAAATTGAAATACGACCGTGGTCGTAGTGTTTTTCATGGGCCTAAAGTTGAGCCTATATCTGAGGACGTCCTACATACTGGCAGGATTGTTCCTGTTTACCATGAGACCATGGGGCTGACTTCAAAATGGCTAAGGAGCAAGATCTACTCTGTTCTGCATTATTCTAAGGAATTCAGCGATGATTTGCCTGCTGCTATCAGGACAGAACTTGGTCTGGTTGAGTTGCCTTATGCTATCTCTCATATCCATTTCCCGCCGGACGAAAGTTCTCTTGAGAAAGCTCGCCGGAGATTGTCTTTTGATGAGCTTTTTTATTTGCAGCTCAAGTACATGAGAATGCGCAAGGCATGGAGGGATGGGTCTAACTCCCTAGTAATAGAACGTGCTGATGATGACATGAAGTCCTTCGTCGAGAAGCTGGGTTTCTCCCTAACACAAGCCCAGAGACGTACCTTGATAGAGATCCTGTCGGACATGGGTAGGGGAGTGCCTATGTTGCGTCTTGTGCAGGGAGATGTCGGTTCTGGAAAAACTGTTATTGCAGCTTTGGCGGCCTTGAATGTTGTAAAAAATGGTTATCAAGTTGCATTCATGGTGCCAACTGAGGTGCTTGCGAAGCAGCATTTCCAGAAGCTACAGCCTCAATTTGAGAGACTTGGCATAACAGCCGAAATTCTGGTGAGTGGGGTAGGTGATAAGCAGGCGATCTATGATCGGCTCAAGTCCGGTGAAATTGGAGTGGTGATTGGTACTCATGCTTTGATACAGGAAAAGGTTGAGTTTCAAAATCTTGGACTAGCCATCGTTGATGAGCAGCATCGTTTTGGCGTTGAGCAGCGCAAAAAACTCGCCAGTCATGGTACTCCGCACCTTCTTTCTATGACTGCAACTCCTATTCCACGGACTCTCGCTATGATTGTTTATGGCGATCTTGATATATCGATCATCGACGAGCTGCCTCCCGGTCGCAAAGAAATCATTACACGGATCGTAGAAGACAAGAAACGTGTTGATGCTTACAGATGGATCCGTGAGCAGATTGAAAGTGGTGACCAAGCTTACGTAATATGTCCTTTGGTTGATGATTCTGATGCTTTGGCCGAAGTTAAATCCGTAAAAGCTGAGTTTGAAAGATTGAACGAAGGTGCTTTCAAAGGCCTTGCAGTTGGACTCCTGCATGGAAAAATGTCTTCTCAAGAGAAGGATTCGATTATGAAATCTTTCAAAGATGGTGATATTAAGGTGCTGGTTTCCACTTCTGTTATAGAAGTGGGAGTCGATGTTGCTAATGCAACAATCATGATGATTGAAGGAGCTGAAAGGTTTGGCTTGGCTCAGCTACATCAGTTCCGTGGACGTGTTGGGCGAGGAGGCAAACAGTCTTATTGCTTCCTGTTGCCATCCAAATTCACTCCTGAAGGAGTCACACGTTTGATGGCGCTTACCAGGCACCATAGCGGGTTTGACTTGGCTGATATTGATCTCAGTATGCGTGGACCTGGTGAAATATACGGGACACGTCAAAGCGGCATACCTGATCTCAAGATAGCTTCTTTTGCTGACAGCGAACTTATTAAGCTGTCACGAGATATGGCTATGAGGGTTGTCGAGGGACAATAGACTTTTCGAATTACACGCCTTGAGTCAAGGTGTCAAGCTTTTGGTATTTCTGATTTTCATTTTTTTTTAAATTTTTTCTTGTGGTTCTTGTGTTTAACAAAATCCATGCAAATGCATGTAATAAACTGGTTTTTACAAAGTTGTAATTTGATGGGTAGTCATTGTGAAACGCTTGAAATATTTATGTCTAAAATATGACTTAGACGTATCAAATGCCATGAAAAAACACACAGAGCCTTAAATCGACAGTTTTGAGCTTTATGGCTTGTACAAGGGGTTTAGGGCAGGGCGCTAGTGTTCGTATTAGCTAGTAAGTGTATGTATTGCGGATGCCTGATGATTGTCTGAGACGGTACAGGCCTAAGGTTTGCACAAGATATATTGTGCGGGATTAAGTATGTCGCCCCACCTTCGAATAGATATGACTGATTTTCCTCGTTGTCACCTGCTTTCGCAAGTATCGTCATTTCGGCTGCAACTTACCTAGCCCTCTCTCTTTGAATTAGAAAATCACTCCCTTATTCGTCAAACCGTGCCAGGTTGTTAGATCTGTTAATTTCTGGTATAATGATATGAATTAACTTAAGTTCTATGGGAGGTGCGCAAGGTAACAACAATCCGGCGAAAGGGCTTGAGGCAGCTCCGGAAGCTGCTCACGAAGCTTTGTCTCCTACGCAGGAGATGGCTACCTTGGCGATGGAGGTTCTCGAAGGAAAAAGCTTGCATTCGCCAGCTTCGAAAAAAATAGATTCTATTAGTCTTTCTGAGGCTGTTGAGTCTCAAGTTGAGAACTTGAAGCATTTGTATCTGGGTGCCATACTGCTACTTACGTACTTAAAGCACTCTGGTAAGCTCGGTACTGGATCTTTTTCCTTAAGTACATTCAGGAATTTATCGGTTCCCAGTTCTGATCTGTCTCCTGAGCAGTTCTCAGCTTTCAAAAAGCTTAGAGAGATGGCTACAGGCAAAGATTCTGTGGTTTCTTCCTTCTGGAATAGCGAAATCATGAGTCATCTCAGTGATGCGGTCTCTACTGTGTCTGTTGCCACAACCGCTGCTGTCGACGTTATTACCGGGAAAGAAGATCGAGATGTGCCCGATGGAGAAAGAAGTATGTATGATAAAACCAGAGATTTCGCCAATGAACATCCTGTTATTGCAGGCACCGTTGCGCTTGCCGGGGCTATGGCTGTTGGATATGGACTTTTTAAGCTTTGCTCTGCAGCGAAAGAGAAGCTTGGCGGTAAGAGCAGTTCCCCATCGAGTAGTGCGGAAAGTACGGGTGAGTCTGTATGGAAATGGACTAAGCGTCTTGCGCTTATGCTTGGTGGTACGTGGATTGCAGGACAGATTTTGGGCCTCGAGGAAGTGCAAAAATGGCTAAAGAAAAAAGGTCTCGATGTTAATGCTAATAGATTCAGCAAGGCGCTTGTGCTGTTTGCTGATTTTAATGTCTTGGAAGGTATAGAGACTCTCAAACGCGGTGTTCGCGATTCCGAAGAAGAGCGGAGGCATACTGATTTCTCCAATGAATTCGGACTTAATAATAGTATCAGTGTTTGGGTTTGCGCTGATGAAAACTGTAAGGATTTGCTTGATATGACTGACGACAGTCATACTTATTCGATTGCGGCTCCTGCGGCGTTGGCAAATATCCCTTTTATTGGTGCTATATTTACTAACGAAGAACAACTCGAGGATGAACGCAAATTGCGCAAAGGTCTCTCCGGTATGCGTTCTCAAATCGAAAAAATACCCGGATGGGGAAAAATGAGTATAGATGAAGTATTGAAACAGCTAGCCAAGAGTGGCGCGGTTGCAGCCCCTGAAGGTCCTAGGGCGCAGAGGGAGATGTCGGATGCCGAAAGGGCTGTAATTGCTAAGCAAGAAGAGGCCCTTGTGAATCAGCCATCTACGCAGTTCGATAGGCTACTTGCCAGTATTGATACCAATCAATCTATCTCTCGCGAAGAGAAGATGGAATTGCTCGCAATGATTGGCGGTCCCGAATCGGAGAATTCCCTACTTAGTGATTTGCACTTCATGGAAGATGCAATTCCCGGGATGTGGGATACTTGGAAGAGCAAAGCTTTTGATGTTACGGCTGGAGCCGGCAGTTTGTATGGTGAAGGACAGGCTGGACAAGCAATGATTCAGGCTTTTGGCCTGGATATAGAAGATAGGGAGGAGATGGCTGATTTGGTTAAGGCGAGAAAAATGCTCGATGAGAGCCTTGGATCAGAGATGGAAAGAAGTGAACTTGAGATGGTTAGAGGACTTATACTGGAAGCCGAAGGTTTCCGTGACTTTGTCGAAGGCGTAGGGTCTGGCGATAAATTCGATGCAGGTGACCTTACTAAATTCCGATCCTATAAGAAAAAATTTACAGGGCCTGATGGAATTTTCAAACAGGTAAAGCTAGCGAGACAAAGAGCTAGTAACACTGAATTCATGGATCAACGTCTTGAATTCGGCAAATGGACTGTCGGAGACCAAGGACAAGCTATGTTGGATTTGTACATGTATTCCCTATTCGGATATACGTTGGAGGCTTTTGTCTCGGCTGAGTCGACCGATGCCGACAAAGGAGTTGGCCTTGCACTGACTGTCGGTACTATTACCGGCACCTCTGCCGCTTTGTATGCCGTTAGGCATCCTATTGTAGCAGCCAAATCTACTGTTCTTCCGTGGAGGGCTGCCGGATGGAGCAAAGCTAAGTTCCACGAGGCCGTACTGAGCAGTATGGCTAGCAGGCTTGAAGCCGGTGCGTATACTGCCAAAGAAGCCAAAGACGCTATTAAATTTTGCGAAAAAATAGAGGATACATATAGTCTGGCAAAAACTGGCAGTTATCATATGGTTAGCAAGGAGTCCGGAAAGCCGGTACGTCAACTTGCCACCACCCTAAGGGAAAGATTTGATGCGAGAATTGCAAGTGGCGGCAACGAGTTCGGCAGAGTTGCAGAAGCTGATAGACTTAGAAGGGCTCTTCGGGCTGGCAGCGCTGAGCATGTTGATTTGGTTGTCAGGCAGATTTCTGAATATACCGGTGTTTCCGATGATGTTATCAGACGTTCTGTAGAAATAGAACTTCAAGCAGGCCACATTGATGACGTTGTAGATGCTATGATGGAAGCACGAAGAGCATCAGAGGCCGCTGATCAAATTGACGATATAAGTCGAGCTGCCGCTGCAAGGCAGCAACTTGCTGCTATTGGTACATACTTCACTAGGAATGCTGCTGAGGGTACCGAGATGCTTGTCAGAAACAGAGCATTGGTTCAACTGCTTGCAGGTAATGGAGTAGAGGTGTCGTCTGACGTTGCTATGAGGCTTTCCAGAACGTCTCCTTCGCTACTTGGCGCTGTTGATGATCCAACTTTGATTGCTGTCGAAATTGAGAAGCTTAGATCTACGATGAAAGTCAGTGATGCTTCTGAGATTGCTTCCAAGGCTAACATGGCTATGAAGGCCGAGAGAGCGCTGCTCGTTCTCAATGTCGTTGTTGATATTTTTACGATAGGGATGTCTCTATACAGGATCAAAGACCTCGAAGAAATGATAGCCAATGCCAGTAATCCCGCGATCAGGGATATTTATGCAAACAAACTTTTGCGAGAGCATGCGAATATCGCTTTGTCCGGTGCCTCGCTTGTAGTCGGGGTTTCTGCGATTGCTTTGCAGAGCAGTGCTGTGGTTGGGGCGCTTGGATCTGTGATCGGATCTGCTGCTGCCGCTTCCGCTGCCTCCGCTTCTACCGGCGTGGGTCTTGTCTTAATCCCTGTTATCATAGTTGCCGGTGGGGTCATGCATGTTCAAGATGTCATGGACGAAGGTCGTATCGAAATTGCTCGAGAGAAGGAAGACTGGAAACAGCTCTCCCCTGCCGATTTATATAGGCAATGGGTCACGATGGTAGGAACTAACGATAGCGAAGAACTTATCGCTTTCTTTAACTGGAAGAATGTTTGTGCCGGATTCACCGGTATTTCCTATATGGTCGGTGGATACGATGAAAGAGACAAGAGGATGGAAGCTTTTAGACAGGAAAAAGTCGTTACGAGGAGGGAGATCGTAGAAGCTCTTACCGAAAAGCAGCTTAAACTATTTGGCGGAGCTGGGGATTTGCTCCTTTCCAGCTATGCTATGCAGTACATGGAGGCTACTTTGGGACAAGATTTTGATGCAGGTACTATAGAAATGGCTCGTGAGTCTGTTCAAAACGCAGCGTCTTATGCGCGCATGATGGCTGCCCGTGAACATGCAGCCGTAAGGAGAGAGTTCTTTGCCGGCGATACTTCCGAGTATCTTGGGTCTGATTATGCCGTATCATCTCATCAGACAAGGTTAACCGCCTTACAAGTGAGTATTTTACCTCCCGCCGCTAGACGTGACTACGAAATGCTTCTTGCTATGACGCCTTACGCGGATATGGTCCCTGATGCTACAGTCTTTGACAGTAATGCTGCGGTATTACCTGCTGATTATGATGCTGAGATCGATACTGCTACTGGACTTGATTCCGTGCTTGGTGACTTTGGAGTTCGCGTCAAGACGCATGCCGAGGCGAGACTTAGATCCGCCGAACATAAACCTGTTTTCGAGAGACTTTTACGGGTTTCCGACTACGTTGTTTTGCAGAAAATGAATGCAATACAGACTGTATACTCTACAACTGGATCTTACCCTCCAAATGCCGTGATACTTCTGCCGACATTGGAGCTCTATGCTCAGTACAAAGGTCTTTCTTCGGGCTTTGACGTGAGTTATCCATCTTCAGTTGAAGCTCTAGACAAGTGGTGTTTTGATCTACTGGTTGACCATGCCGTTCCTGCCGGCGATTTGACGGCTAGAAAAGCAATGATGATTAGGACTGATGAAGAAGTTATGGCTGAGAATGGGGTTTTTGATGATAAATTCCTGTATGTATTACATAGAATTGCAGTAGAAGTTTTTGGGTATTCAGGCAGTGCCGACGAAGAGTCTATCAAGAGGCTCTACAGTAGTGCTAATGCCAATGTTTTTGGTATCTATTGGGATGGAGCGCAGTGGGTAGTGCAAGAGGGTGGCATGGAGTCTGATAACGAGCTCCCCCGTGATACCAACCCAGACCAGCTAATATCTCAGCTTCTTATCGAACTTGAAAATCACGGAGACGATCTATTTGAAGAGACCGGAGACAGCATGTGGGTTTCCAGCAGATCGGAAGAGGACCGAGAGTTTTTCCGAAGGAGTGAGGCCATTGCCGCCAAGTATAGAGAGGTAATCATGGCCGCTTCCGAGCGTTACGCGACGGAATCAATAGCCGCTCTCTCTGGTTTTGATGCGGAGGCTACAGCTTACATACAAGAACACGCTACCTGCGATGCTTACGTTGTTTTGCCAGGTTATTTAATTGCAAAAGGCATACAAGCTGGCAAACAAGATCTTGGACTTTTCTCCTATAGATATGAAAATGGTGCTGTTGTTTGCTATCAAATGTATGAAGGTTCCGAACTCACGGCTCCTATTGGGAATAAAGTGTCTCGCCTTGAGTCTTTCGAAGTCGCTGACGCCACAAAGCAATATACTGATGCGATGTATGCCGACTTGGCTCAGGTTCGTGAGACTGTACGCATTTCGGATGACGAGTTTGATATACCCGCGTCTGTAGATCTTCTTATTGATTCTAAGCGATTAGAAGTTGATACTTTTGTCGCTGGTCTTGCAAGTTTTCCAGAGGCGCAACAAGAGACTATGGCTATTTCAAAAGCTTCTGAAATCGATGAATTCAGAAGAGTTGTTGAGCTAAGCGTTCTTACAGAAGCTGCCAGTGGAAGCTTTTGGGCTTTTAGGTGGTCTGACGATGTAGATAGTGAGACTGTAGATGAATCTATCCAAGGCAACTTGGCGATGCATCAGACATTCAACTACCACCCTGTTTTGAGAGAGCAGTGGGAGAGCCTGAGGGACGTTTCCGCCAGTATTAGTAATAACGTTGCCGGAGAGAAGCATTCTGCCGAATATATGCTTTATTTCGACCAGGCCATGTCACTAGCACTTGTGAAGTCAATAGCTTTGAATCGCAATGTAGATACTGGGAAAATGGAGGTGCAAAGCTGGAAAGGTCTTGATATGGAGCAGTTTGATAGGAATATCGCCGAAGTTCTTTTGTACGACGAATGGATGAAGGAGTACAAAGGCGAAGACAGTGGCAGTACGTCTGCTGATTTCCGATTCGAGTTCAAAGAGAGCTGCATGGAGGCTCTGGCTGGCTAAAGCGGTTTAGACATATAAGTCCCATCTCTTTCGTATCCAAGTTTTTTGTAATATGCTCTTGTGCCGACACTACTGATTACAGCTATTTTTTTGTATCCAGCTGTTTTCGATAGATTCTCGGCTTCTGCGATTAGCTTTCTACCAAGTCCTATGTGTTGGGCCTCGCCCGTACTCTTCTTTGATATCCTCAGTTGACTGCCGTAAGTGTGGACTTCTCTGATTATCGCGATTTGGCCGTCTATTTCTTTGACTACTTGGTCTGGTGATGGGAAGCGTAGTCGCAACATTGAGCACAAGCTCCTTCCTTGATCGTATGACAGAAAAAATTCCTTGCCTCCCGATGCGTCATACTCCAGTTTATGAAACTTGAGTTTCTCCGCGATGATATCGGTATCTTTGATTTCTCTGCATCTTATGCACTTGCACTCTACTTTGTATTTCCGTTCGATTTCCTGCCTCATATTGGTGATCTTGCTGCCTTCTATAATGCTCTCTCCGGGGATGTCCCTAATTAAGCGCTCTATCCGCACATACTCTGGAATAGTTCTTTTAATTTTCACGAGCAGCTCTTCCAGTTCTTGATCGGAGTAGCTTTTGTATGTTTTTTTCTTCACCCATCCTTCAAGTTCGCTAAAAGGAGTCACCGTGCATGGATAAACTTTTAAATAATCCGGCCTAAAGTCAGGATTTGCAAAAAGCTCCTTGAACATTTGTAAGTCTTTCGCAGGCGTACTACCTGGTAAATTCGGCATCATATGCAGGCATATCTTGAGCCCTGCGTCTTTGCATAGACGAATGGCCTGTGCCGCATCTTCTTTGTAGTGTCCTCTTTTTACATAGTCCAGTATCGTATTGTCGAGATGTTGGACTCCGAGCTGTATCTTCGTGCAGCCTAGTTTTCGGAGCCATCTGACCTCGTCCTTTGTTACATGATCTGGACGCGTTTCGAGGCTGAGTCCAACTACTCTGTGTTCTGCGTTTTCATTGTTTTTTTGTGCTTTTTCCAGCGAAAGCTCTTTCTTGCCACCATTGAGTGCGTTGAAGCATTGCCTTACGAACGCCTGTTGGTATCTACGAGGGTAAAATGAGAATGTGCCTCCCAATACGATCAGCTCTATCTTGTCTGTCGGATGCCCCTGATTTTTTAGACTTGTAAGCCTTTTTTCAATTTGTTTCCCCGGGTCAAAATTGTTTAACAGAGCTCTCATTGCCGCCGGTTCGTTGGACAGATAGCTCTTTGGCATCCCCTTCTCCGTAGGGCAAAATACGCATTTCCCCGGGCATGGATAAGGTTTTGTCAGCACTGTTATTATTGATACTCCTGACATCGACCTGACTTGTCTCTTCTGGAAAAGTTTCTTTAGGTGATCCTCTCTTGGAAGATCGCTAGCATTATAGAACTTATTAAGCTCGTAATTTGAAACAGAATGCTTGCCGTGCTTTTTGGCGAGTCGATTTTTAATCTTCTGTAGCTTCTCCGGTGTATCTATGTTCTTCTTGCTCGCTTCTTTGATGATTTCCTCTAAGAGTTCTTTCATGTTTCAGGTATAATGGTGAGGTCTTTTTTCGCGAATTTAAATCTATCTTATGAGAGAGTCTACCGCAAGGGAGCTTCTTGCCAAGGTCAAAAACGATTATACCGAGATTGCTGGTGAGTTTGACGCTACGAGGCAGGGAAACTGGAAGGATTTTGAGGTTTTTGATGAGTACTTGGCAGACGGGATGAAAATTCTTGATATCGGATGTGGTAATGGCAGGCTGAAGGAGTATATCGATGGCAAAGTCAGAGCCAAGTATTTCGGTACGGACAATAACGATACTTTTATTGAGATGGCAAAGAAACGTGGTGACTTTTTTAAGGTCGGAGATTTTCTAAGTCTCCCCTACCCTGACAACGAATTTGATCTCGTCTTGTCTGTTGCCGCTTTTCATCACTTGCCTACTCGAAAATTGCAGCTTCATGGACTTGCCGAAGTATCTAGAATCATGAAGCCCGGAGCTAATGGCGTTTTTTTGGTATGGAACCTATGGCAGAGGCGGCATGTAAAGCTCTTTTTCGAGAGCTGCTTGCGTTTTTTTGCTTCCTTTGGTAAATATTGCCTACACGATTTCTTTGTCCCATGGGGCAAAAAGACTGAAAGATATTATTATGCATTTACAAAAAGATCGCTTAGAAAACTTTTCGCCAAGAGTAATCTTAAGGTTTGCGAGCTAGATCTTTCTCCCAGTAAGAATAACTATTACGTCGTATTCACAAAATGAACAAAAAAGAACGAGTTAAGGTAATGGGGGTAAACTTCGATCCTGTCACTTATCGCGAGGCTCTCGATAGAATCTTCTTTATGCTCAAGGATGGCAAGCAACATCAGGTTGTGACTCCTAACCCCGAGATCTTGCTTAAGGCGCAAAGCGACGCTAAATATCGTACTATTTTGAATAGAGCGAGTTTGAGTGTCCCTGATGGCACCGGTATTATCTGGGCTGCTAGCTTGGAAGGCAGTCTCAGCATCAAAAAAGGGCTTTGGCATATGCTTCTTATGCTGGTCAAACCTAGCAAAGTGAAACGGATCTTGCCGGAGAGAGTAACAGGTGCGGATTTGATGAGGGATGTACTCAATATGGCTTCTAAAAATGGAAATAATTACCGCATTTTTCTTCTTGGTGCTCGAGATGGAGCTGGCAAACAAATTCAATCCTCTTATCGTTTCAAAGATAAGAATTGCCAGATTGTTGGCGCTCATGAGGGCTCTCCTAATCCGTCGGAAGATGCCAACATAGTTTCCGAAATCAATGAGTCTGGGGCTGACATACTCTTTGTAGCCTACGGCTCTCCTCAACAGGAGAAATGGATCCATAGGAATATGAAGAATATACCAAGCGTGAAGGTTGCTATTGGTGTCGGAGGTGCTTTTGATTTCCTTGCTGGCAACGTAAAAAGAGCTCCAAAGTTCTGGCGCAATGCAGGCTTAGAGTGGCTCTGGAGGCTTATCAATCAACCTAGGCGTGTTCAACGAATATGGAACGCTGTTTTTGTGTTCCCTTATCTCTTGGTTGTAAGAAGTATCAATATTAAGTTCGTAAAATAGCTTTTTGCTATTTCTTTCGAGGATTCTTTTTCGGCCTATCTGCTTCCATCCTTTCCTCTATCTTCTCCTCGACGATCTTAATGATTGGGCCAATGTGCTTGCTTAAACTTCTTGCTGCGTTTATCGGCTTCATTACGTATGTGTTTACTTTTTCTGCCGTGTCTTTCGCGGATGCCACGACCTTGTTGGCATCTCTAAGTATGAGGATTAGGTAAATAAGTGTTATACATCCGAAAATTGCTAATAGAGCTATCGCTATGGCTATTGTGATATAAAGCAAATCAAGTGGAGTTAGCATTTTGGTTTTTGTTTAAAGTCTTTATCTAGGAAATAGTATAAAGGAGCAAGCATTCGAGGGCAAGAAGCAGAATGTTATTTTATTAGTTTCTTGATGGTGTCTGCTACAATTCCAGGGTTGGCTTGTCCTTTTGAGAGCTGCATTACTTTGCCAATAAGCGATCCGATTGCTCTGTCTTTACCGTTTTTGATATCCTCTACCGCCTCTGGGTTTTCTTCTATGACCTTATTGCATAATCCTTCAATCAGCCCTGTGTCTGAAACTTGTTTTAGCCCCTTTCTTTCTACTATTGCGGATGGGGGCGTCCCTTCCTTGTACATTTCTTCGAACACTTCGCCTTTGGCTACGTTGTTTGATATCTCGCCCGAATCAATAAGCTTTATTAGTTCTGCGAGCATAGCCGGGGTGATTTTTGACTGCGTAATTCCTACTTGGTCTTCGTTGAGATGTTTGAGTAACACTGTTGTTGTGAAAGCATTTGCCGACTTTGGATTACCTGAGATCTTTGCTGCTTCCTCGAAAAAATCTGACAGTTCCGGTGCCTCTGTTAGCTGCCTTGCATCCTCTTGAGCGAGTCCGTACTCCGACACGAATCTTTGTTTCCTACTCAGAGGCAATTCCGGAATTTCTCTCTTTAATTTCTCGATATCTTCTGCCGTAATTGTCATTGGTGGCAAATCAGGCTCTGGGAAGTACCTGTAATCCTGCGCTTCTTCTTTTGTTCGTTGAGATACAGTGACCTCGTTTTTCACATCAAAACCTCGCGTCTCCTGGACTACTACCTCCCCTGACTCGAGAGCCTCGACTTGTCTTTTGAACTCATATTCGAGTGCTTTTTCCAAAAACCTGAATGAGTTTAGGTTCTTTACTTCAACTTTGGTTCCGAATTTTGTCTCGCCCTTCTTGCGTATGGATATATTGATATCAAATCTCATCATTCCCTTCTCCATATCGCAATCAGATGAGCCGACGTATCTGAGTATTTTTTGCATCTCTCGGGCGTATGCAGATGCTTCTTTTGTTGAATAAATTTCCGGATCCGAAACTATCTCCATTAGAGGGGTGCCAGACCTGTTGTAATCACATAGCGTTCCTCCTGCTTCGTGTGTAAGTTTGCCTGCGTCGTCCTCGAGATGCAGTCTTGTTATCCCGACTCTCTTCATGCGTCCGTCAACTTCGAAATCTATGTATCCGTTCGCCGATACGGGCTTGTCGTACTGAGATATCTGATAACCTTTCGGCAAGTCAGGGTAGAAATAGTTTTTTCTGTCGAATTTTGAAAAGAGTGGAATGTTGCAATTAAGTGCTACCGCCGCCTTGAGCCCTTTTAAGTAAGCTTCCTTGTTGACTGTCGGCAGCGTTCCTGGGAAACCCATGCAAATTGGGCAAGTGTTTACATTCGGCTCCTTGCGAAACGAATCGTTGTCGCATGAGCAGAACATCTTTGTTCTAGTGTTGATCTGTGCGTGGATTTCAAGTCCGATGATTGGCTCGTACTGTGTCATCTGTAGGATATAGGAATTAGTCAGTAGGATTTAGTCTGTAATCCGATTGTAGACTTTTGTTAGCTTCTGTCCAAAAGTTTTTTTATCAAAATTGTTGATTACCTTGATGTCGTATCTTATTTTGCTCAGGTTTTTGAAACTATCTATCTTTTGTAGGTACTGCGTTCGTATTCTTTTTATTCTCTGGTCTCTCGGCGCGGCAATGAGTATTATTTTGTCACAAAGCCTAAGGAACTTGTCTACCGGAGCACCTATCTCTACAAAAACCACTTTGGTCTGAGCTTTGTCTATAGCTTTCTGTGTCTCGGATAATACCAACGGGTGGATGATTTTTTCCAGAATTCGCAACTTCTTCTCGTCTTTGGAAACGAAGATGCCAAGGCGCGCTTTGTCTACAGCTCCTTCTTTCATGAACTCTTCTCCGAAGAATGTCTCTATCTTTTTAGATCCCATGCCTCCTTTTTCGTATAGTGTTGCAACTATCTCATCGCAATCTATGAATGCTGATCCTTGCCACTGAAAAAAATGTCCAGCGAAAGATTTGCCAGATGCGACGCCACCTATTATGCCGATGATTTGTTTGTTTTTCATTGCCCTCGTCTATTTTCCTGAACCATTTGAACTAAAAGGTCTTTCAATGCGGTTTGATCTTTGTAGTTTTTCGCTTTTACGAACTTCTCCTGATATTTAAGGACTTCTCTTCCTACGGTCTTTGGGAATGATACGTCTCCTAGCGTCACGACTGTTCCAGTTCCAAGCCTCTCTATCATAATATCGCCGTAATTCATTATTGTGCCCCAGAACCCTTGAATCTGGTAAGTCACCCCTTCTATCGTGTGGTACTCTATCCTGGTCGAGGATTTGTTGAAAAAACCATCCCACTGCAAGTCTATGATGCCAAGATTTGTTATTATCCATGCATCCATGTACCAATCAAGTAGCTCGTATAGAAACAGTAGGATTCCTACTGCGAGCCAGCCCATCCATATCACAAAAAACGGTGGCATAATGAGGTTGAACCCGAGAGGAAGAACTATCCCAAGCACCAATGCTTTGAAAAAAGACGCGTAGTTTATGAATGGATGAGTGTGTGCGACAAAATATATCTTCTCCCCCTGATTCAGATAACTTCTAAAAAAAATATTTGCTAGCATTTTGGGTGTTGATTTCTGTACTTATCTGAAATTTACCTAAAAAAGATCATCTTGTAAATGCTTCGCTCACCATGTAGATTACTCTTTGCTTTTTAACTAAACATAAAAACACAAATGGACTCTGAGTTGAAAGAAGAAGATGATAGCAGTAAGGATGTAGACGAGGTGTATTATGATGGTTCTTCCAAGTTAGCATATGTCGCCAAAAGCACTCTTTGGTTTTTTGTCGACGTAGCTATCAATGCTGCGATTATCATCGCTCTCGTATTCATAATAAGAGGCGTTATATTCTCTCCTTTTCAGGTGAGTGGGCCGTCTATGTGTGACACTCTGAATAATTTTAGTGACAACTGCGTTCATGGCAATGGCGAATATATTATCGTAAACAAATTCTCTTATTTTAGTTTCTTTGGATGGTCTTTCTCTGATTACGAGAGAGGCGATATCATAGTTTTTCATCCGCCTGAAGGTGATGATGGCGAGTTTTACATCAAGAGAATCATAGGCTTGCCTGGAGAGACCGTTGAACTCATTGATGGCGAAGTCTACATATACAACGAGGACTATCCTGATGGATTTAAGCTGGATGAACAGTATCTCAATGAAGGGAATTACGGAAAAACATATCCGTTTACGACAACTTTGACCGAATTCTACGTAGAGGACGGAACGTATTTTGTTATGGGTGACAACAGGCGCGCAAGTAGTGATTCGCGAAGATGCTTTGGAAATGTCGACTGCAACGCCGAACTGGCACTTCTTGATAGAGATCTTATCCAAGGAAAAGGCTGGCTCATTCTGTGGCCACTTGATAGACTGAGGATCCTGCCTAGCTACGATTACGGTATGTAGGTTTGGCCCTAATAATTCTTGCTTGTAACGTATGATTCAAGCAAGACTATTATTGCTACTACCAAGAGTCCGTTCCACCACGTCAATACGCCGAGCACTAGAAATGCCAGACAGATTATCGTGCATAGTGATAGCAGCAGTCCCTGCCTGATTGATGTATTGATGTATCCTATGCTGATTTCGTTTTTTGTAACCCATTTTCGCAAATAGAATCCTAGCAGCGTAAACGAGCATGTTAGCGTTATAAGCAGACTCAAGAAAAACAGAGCTAATGCAAGCCCTGTGGACTCATATGGGTCGAGTTTCATCACTACTACCAGCCATCCTGCCAGGCTTATACCGCCAGCTATCATTAGCGGCTGTATGTATCTTTTTTCCGGGTTGAAAGGTTCAACGTTCATTGAGGTTTTCTTTTTTTATTTTTTGTAAGAGCACAGGGATATTCTTCATGTCTTCTATGAGTATCTCTCTGTACGACCCATTATACAACGCTACGGCCGGATGGTACATCGGATAATAAACTTGCTTGCCTCCGTCGATGCCTTTGTATCTCTTTGCTTTGCCATGGGCCTCGGATATTTTTAGTCCAGGCAGGAATCTTCCCATGGAGTGTCTGCCGAGCGTGACAATCAATATCGGCTTAATAGCTCTGATTTGCGCCTCTAGGTATGGCCAACATGCTGCTATCTCTTCCGGCAAAGGATCTCTGTTGTTTGGTGGCCTGCATTTTACGACATTGGCTATATAAACATCTTCGCGTTTTAAGTCGACAGTGCTCAGCAAATGATCTAAGAATTTCCCTGCTGCTCCTACAAAAGGTCGTCCTTGCAAATCCTCGTCTTTTCCAGGTCCTTCGCCTATAAACATAATCTCCGCATGGGGGTTGCCCTCGCCAGGCACGCCGTTAGTCCTGCCTTCGTGCAGCGGGCATTTTGTACACTTTTTACATTGATCCTCTATGTCTCTAAGAGTTGTCGTCATTCGTTCTGGTTAATACAAAACCAATTATCAGCATTATTGCGCCGGCTACAGTCAGTATTATTCCATGCATCTCTACTCTATCCGTAAGAAGTTTTATGAATGTCATCGCCGTAACCAAGCTTTTTTCTAACGTTTCAACCGATACTTCCGGAGTCTCTTGCGCTATTTTTAGAAGTAGCATTTTCATTGTGCCGTCTATTGTAAGATTTATTATTGCCAATGGCAATCCACTCCAGAATAGAGCGTTACCAACCCACTTAAGCACAGAGGCAAGAGGTCTCCATATAATCAGGCCTATTAGTGTAACCAGCAAGAAGTATATTGCGAGTATGCCTATTCGTAGCCGCTTATTGTTCTGAACGAGCAATTGTATGGTGTTTCTCGCTTTTTCTGGCAGCACCGTCAAATCTATCTCTGTTTTCTCCGGCATGCTTGCGAAAACATCTGGGTCTACAGCCAGTCCTCCGAGTAGATCTGCGCGATCCAAGTCCGACGGTATACATGTGATCATTTCGCCACCTTCGATATCAAAATCTGCCATACTTTTTTCAGGGCACTCTTCCATTTCGGATACCATGTCTCCGAGTATGGCCTCCGCTACTTGCGGCATATTTTCTTTTATGACAGAAAGATCCACAGTAATGACATCAGGCAAAGGTTCTTGCATTAGTTGATCTATGACGTCTTGCGTTAAGTCTATTGCTGCGTCTTTTGGCAAGATCTCTTCTATTTGAGAGGCTATCTTCTGAGGATCTATCAAGGAGCTGCCGTCTGTGTTTTCCGTTTTGATTATGTCACCTATATTGGCTGCTATATATTCCGCCAAAGTATCGTAGATCTCGGATATTACATCTTCATCCGTATAGAAGTCCGGATTCACGTATGTTTCCAGTGCCGCGTAAACAAAACTGATTACCGGCACTACGAGTAGTACTAAGAATAGTATGAATCCTGCCAAAAGTTTCCTCATGTTTTTTGTTTTTATATGCGCCTTCCCAATTTATCAAATACAGTGTTAAAATTGAAGGTGTAATTTATAAGCTTTATGAATAAGATTCACGTTGTTTTCATGGGTACGCCCGAATTCGCAGTTCCTGTGCTGCAGGGGCTATGCGAAGATCCACGCATAGAAGTTGACATGGTTGTTACTCAGCCGGACAGACCTGCGAATCGAGGGAAGATTCTAACTTCTCCCCCGGTTAAAGTCCTTGCTGAAAAACTATCACTCACTATTGTGCAGCCTGATAATGTCAATGGAGATGACGTCATCAGAATGATCGCAGGCGTTGCGCCTGATTTTATCATAGTAGTTGCTTACGGACAGATACTCAGTACTAAGATATTGGCACTTGCAAGGAAAGAGGTTCTCAATTTGCATGCGTCGCTACTGCCTAAATACAGAGGGGCATCCCCTATCCAAGCCGCTATTCTCGCTGGAGAAAAAAAGACAGGTGTGTCTATTATGGGTGTTCGCAAGAAGATGGACTCTGGGCCTGTTTACAGAAGCTCCAGCACTTCAGCTGATGACAAGAACTTCATTGAACTATCCGAGGAACTAACCGAAATTGGTACGAAAACGCTAGTCAAAGTTATCAAGGAGTTTAGCAAGCTTGTTCCGTCAGAGCAGGATCATTCCAAAGCGACTTACTGCAAGAAGGTTGATAAAACCGACGGGCTCATTTCTTTTTCCGAGATGGATTCGAATGAAATCTTTAGAAGATTTAAGGCTTTTTACGGATGGCCCGGCGTGTTTGCCGAGTGGCATGAAAAGCGCATACTTCTATCTGGAATTTCTATCAGTGACGTACAGTGCGGCAATCAATCCGGCGCCGTTTGCCGCATCGATGACAATGTATACGTCATGGCAAAAAACTCTTCTTCTATTGAGCTAAAGAGCGTTAAGCTCGAAGGGAAGAAAGAGCTTCCTATTTCTGAATTCCTCCGAGGACATCGTGACTTTGTCGGCTCGCGACTTGCATAGACAGAAGCAACACTGCCAATATTTGTCCCTGAGTCGTTGTGTACATGTAGTGATCTACCAGCCCTATTACAGCTAAGGCTAATATTGAGTACTTGATTCTCTTGCTTTTGCCACTTAGAAGTACGTTGAATAGAATGAATAGTATTACTGATATCCCTATAATTCCCAGTTCCGCTGTCGCTAGCAAATACACATTATGAACAGGCTGATATTCCCACGGCGATATCTTGTCATCCGAGTAATCCTGTACGTAGTTGGTGAAATTTGCGAATCCTACTCCCATAGGATTGTCCAATATCATCTCTACGGCTGGCTGCAGCTGACTCAATCTGGCCTCTATTTCTGTCGTACTCAGGAAATGAGTCTTCAAATAAGGTAATGCTACTACTACGGGGATAACGCAGATTCCTATAAGGATTGTCATCATCCTCTTGCTAGATGATATTTTTTTGATATTAAAAATCGCATATATAAAACCGACGAGTATCAAAGCTCCTATTCCCGACCTGGAAAATGTTAAAGTTAGTCCGACGATGCAAAGCGCTATAAGTGGCAGCCGTTTTTTGAATTTCATGTTCAGTATTATAGCTACCACCATGAAGCCCGCTAAGATGTTTGGATGAGGCATTGTGCCGTAACTCCTTATGATTTTATCTTCACCCATGTCGATTTTGGCGATGCCGGAAGATGCTAAATTCGGCTCTCCAAGCAGTGATAGACCCAAGCTATCTTGATTCACGAATTGCCCTATGGAGGCTGCCGCCTGCAATGCCATCGATATCATAAATACTCCCGATATCCTGCTTTTTTTTGCGATTCCATTCTTGATAAGTATGTATAACAAGAAGAGTGTCGCGATCTTAAAAACCACCCACTCTATCGCAACTGATGAGTGAAAAGCTATGAGTGCTCCAAGGATACAAAGCAGTCCCAGATGCATTCTGTTCCCTGTATTGATCTTCTTCTGAAACGGCAAGAAGAGTACTGCGCTTAGTATGACTAGTATGTCGCTTAAATATATTGCTGCGTTATTAAACTGATTCGCTTGTCCTGCCAAATATATATCAGGCTGAGAAACGATAGTGAAAATTTGCAGGGGCAGTATGAAAATCGCGAACAAAAATATCGCTTCGGCTATATCCTCCATTTTGATTTTTTTACTCTCCTTCCGTACCAGAGAGACTAGGGAAAAGCCCTTCATCGGGTATGATTGCGTTAATTTGTTGCTCTACTGTGCTGAGGGCTGAGCTTACTTTGACTGTCGAAAGTATTGATGAGACAGCCTCTTCGATAATCTCTGCGTATTTTTGCGCATCGGCTATAGGTATTGTTTCCGCATATCCAACTTGAGTCGCGAATACGCCATAAATCGGATCTTTCATCTCTTCCTCAAGCAAGTCTCTTCTTGATGACGGCTTGTGAGTCTCTTCGAAGTAATACTGCCCGACTTCTTGTGATGCTAAATACTCTATAAAAGCCCACGCTTCGTCCGGATAGTCCGATGTTCTGGAAACCGTATATGCGAAGTAATTTGCATACACATTCCTCTTGTCCGTACTTGTGTCGGGGTCGTAGACCTGTGGTATTTCCACTACCTTGATTGCATTCGGATCTATAGTGTCTCCGCCTGTCTTCTTCTCTGTTTCTATCAAGTTTAACAAGTCTTCGTACAGATAAGAATAACCGAAAATCATTGACACTTTACCTTCTATAAAAGATTGTAACTCCTTCTCGCTGCTATCTGCATCCGAGATGTACTCATTCCAGCAATAATTCTTGTTACTTGGAATAGCAAACGACGTGTATAAGTCAAAAGCTTCTTCTCCTGGTGACGTGATGCCTCCAGAGGCGCTAACCTCTGTATCGGCGATGGTCGAAGCCGTGTAGCTGTTGTTATACAAAGGTGCTTTGTACTGCAATAACAATGTATAGAGTATGTCTGTTGCCCTAAGGATGTTGTCGGTACGTCCCATTGCAATCCCAGCCACCTCAAATCTCTCGAAGCTGTTGTCTGACTTAGTGAGCTTGTACACGTCATCAAGCAGTTCGCTCCATGTATTTGCGGGCTTTCCTCTCGATGGTACGGCGTCTTCGTACTGATTTTTGTTGTAGTAAAGAGCTATCGTGTCCACGTACATAGGCATGCCGAAAATCACATAGTTAGTTGCGTCATATTGTCTTAGAAAATCGTCCGAAACTACGCTTACGAACGTATTATCAAACTCCGTCGCAGTTTCTAGGTCTACCAAGTATGGATTTACCTTTTTGTAATGTTCGTATATCCAGCTATTTTGCATCATGAAGATGTCCGGACCTTTCCCCTCCGCTAATTCATTGATGATGAGGTCCAGATATGCCTCGGGGTCTGTGAACTGTTTATACGTTATGTTGACGTTCGTGTGAGAGCTTTCGTATTCCTGTATTAGTGGCTTGTAAATATCGGAATCATCAAAAAGTCCGTACATGACAAGGTCAACCGCCTCCGAACTACTTTTGGTAGATGTCGTATCCTTTTTAAGGCATCCTGAAAACATCGTCAAAATCACTGTAATAATTACAATAAATGCTATGTTTTTTCGCATATTTTGTTTTTTATTTTTAATCTTTGATGGGATTATACCTGCCGCAGTCCACAGAGCAAATACCTTTTTGAAAGCGCGTAGTAATAAAAGTTCTTTCTATACTTCTTAGCCAGCATAAGTACGGGCTTCCGCGATATCAGCCATAGCGCTGTTTTCTTCCATAAAGGCGGTAGTTTTTTCAGTTCCGGATGTTTTTTGTGGAAGATTTTTGACGATTTGCCGATCGACCGCATCCGATCCGCCAAAGACTTCTCGTCTATCATATGGTGATGGTAGCCTACAGCATTTTTATTGTAATAAAGCTTCATGTTCTCTTCTTTTGCGAGTCTGTATCCAAGCTCTATATCTTCCCATCCGTACGAATGGAAGTCCTGATCAAACTTGTGTTTTTCCAGTAGCTTTTTCTTGATTGAGATGTTCGAGGTGTAAAAGAAATTGTAATCCGCTTCCTCCTTCCCCTCGAGAAGATCGTATGCAAACTGAGTGCCTCCGTCTTTTCCACTTGTGAGCCATCTCATAAAATCCGTCACTTCTACTTCCGGATGCCACAGCACCAAACCGAGCACTGCTATCCTCTTCTCCGGATGTTTTTTGTGCATAAGCATATGTCCCTGTACCGCGGTTCTTTCGAGAAGAATGTCGTCGCCTATAAACAGGATGATGTCTCCTGTAGCGTGCTTAAGCCCATTATTTCTTGCGTTGCCCTGTCCTTGATTTTTCTGATATACGTATTTGAAATGGGGGAATCTAAAACTCCAACTTGTTGAAATCTCTTGTGTCTTATCGCTGCTGCCGTCGTCAACAACGATTACTTGGAAGTCCTGAAAAGTTTGTTCGCTTAAATGTTCGAGGCAGCGACCGAGTATTTCGGCTCTATTGTGAGTTGGTATGATTATTGTAAGCATTGGATCTATCATCTGTTTGATTCTAATAGAGCCATTCTTCCAAAGTCAATCAACTACTGCAAAATGGGGAAATCTGCTGCGAATTCTTCAAAGCTCCTCAATGGGAATTTGCTCAGGTTTCGCCACTACCTTATCCGTATCTAACCTGATACGCCGTTGTCGCTTTTTAGAATTTTCGCGCAACTTTATCATTTTTCGCTACGTTACTGACCTTTGCAGAGGTCTCTATTAGAAAAAGGGTCTTATGTAAAAGACCCTTTTTCATCCCTACCGTACTTCGCTTTAATCGACTGTACGTAATTATTACTCTTTGTCCTCTGCAGACGTAGCCTCTATCTCGTCTTTCTTAATCTTCAGGAAGATTACGCGACTCGCTTTCACCTCAGTGATAGAGCGCTTACCACCCTCTTTATCTTCATAGCCCCTGTACTGAATTTCGCCCTCCAGCATAACCAGGCTGCCTTTTGTTAAATGCTTTGCGCATATGTCGCCAAGCTGTCTCCATGCTACAATCCTATGAAATTGAGCCTGATCCTCTATCTCGCCTGTCTCATGCGCTACCGCTTTGTTTGTTGCGACTGAGAATTTGGTCAGAGTGTGGCCGTGTTCCGTCTTTTTGCTCTCGGGATTGGCCGTGAGATGCCCGAGCAGCATCACTTTGTTTAGGTACTGCATCTTTTTATTTGGTTAGGAAATACAGCACTTTCTGTTTTAGCAAAGTGATATTAAAAAAAGATGAAAAAACATCCTGGGAGCTGTTAACGTAACCAGCTTCTAATATCCGAATCTTTGGTAACTTTTTCCAAGTCTGGATGATCTGCCTCCCAAATTCCGATCTGGCTCCCACCACATTTCGCGGCCCAGTACTAGGGCTGCTCTCTTGCATGTTTCTCCTCTCTGGTCTGTTATGGCTCTGTGCATAGCTTTTGGAGGAACTAAGCGTTCAAGATGAGGTGGAAAGCTTCCGGTAGCCGCATAGTGTAGTTTTTAGTATCGGCAGTGTATTTTATTATATCAATGCCTTTAGGGCAAGGTTGTTTATTGACGCCAATCCTGTATAGGCTATACTTTTACGCCTTAACTTACTTATATTATGAGTTTTTCACAGGCGACAGGATTGCATGATCAGTGGCAAGGCACGGTTGGACGAACATTTGATGTTGGTACTCCCGACAATGGCAAAGAAAAGCCGATGCAGCGTCACTATCTGGAAGGAAAAGGAGATTTTGATTTCGATGATCAGCAGTATAGCTTCCATGTCTCGTATTTAGATCTGCCTGAGCCAAATCAGTCTATGCCTGTACCTGCAAGCAGGGTTATTACCGAAGTTGCGCCTGATCTAAATTCACCACATGACATCGTTGTTCCTGTCTTAATGGGCTGGGGTGAAACTTCCGCTCAAATGGAGGGATCGATGCTTAAATGTTTACTTAGGAGCCTTAAGAAGAATGGATACGCCAACCCTCAAGTTATTGGAGTTAACTGTGTCGGCAAAGGTACGCCAGCATATTTGTACGCGGATAATCAGAGCGAAATAGGACTTGATGATGCGAGGGCTTTGGCAAAATACCTACACAAAACGGTCACCTTGGAGGCAACGTGTGCCTTGTAGGGCATTCTATGGGTAATCTGGCCGCATGTGCATTTTGGGAGCAGCTTAATGGTGCCAAAGAGGTAGAATCCGAGCGAGCGACTACTAATGTAAAGGTCAATAGACTCCTTGCGATGATGCCTGCTACAGATCAAAGACTTGGTCTGATTCGTCCTGGATTTTTGTCGGCTGTAATGAGTCAAGTGTTGCCTGCGATTTATAAAGTTCTTATTGATCACACTGGTCTCGATTTGGATTATGATGATTTTAAACGAATTATGTTCGAAGGGTCTATTCTAAATCAACGTACAGACTGGGTCCGTATAGTTCCAGATTCTGCCAAGAGGTTTTTGGAAGCGACTTTGATCTGGAACAGAAGGTTTGGTGATCTGTTCAAAGCGGCTGCTTCCGATCAAGATTTGGAAGTGCACATCTTTGGCGGAGGGAATGACACTCTCATACCTCGCTCTATGCTCAAAGACTACCAATCTTATCTTGGCGATCAGGGCATCACTGCCGATATAACTTACGGCGAAAAGTTCTCACATTCGATACCGTTTGATATGAGCTTAGCTCAAGAGGAAGAGATGGGTGCTTTCTTTGATAAAGCGTTTCCCACCAAGCAGCCAGAGTAACTTGCTTTGAATCTTCTTTTCAGATAACTTCTTCTTGCTATGTTTACAGGTATTATTAAATCTATCGGGAAGGTTGTCGAATCGAAAGCTGGCTATCTTGAAGTCCAGCATGACTTAAGGACTATTCCCGGCGATAGCATTGCTGTAAATGGCGTATGCTTAACTGTTAACAGAGATGGCTGCTTCGATGTCATGGACGAGACCTTGGGTTGTACAAACATCGGCAGTCTCAAAACTGGAGACACTGTCAATCTAGAACCCGGAATGTCGCTTGCAGACAAGATTGATGGGCATCTGGTTTCTGGTCATGTCGATTTCGTTTCTGAGGTAGTGTCTTTTGATGGCACGGTCCTTGAGGTCGTATTTCCCGCTGATTATGCGCGATTTTTTGCCGCCAAAGGGTCTGTCGCCATCAACGGCGTTAGTCTTACGGTCACAGATGTTTCCGAGAACACTCTCTCGGTTTCTCTCGTCGGTTTTACGCTTGATCATACGAATCTCGGCTCGCTAACAGCCGGCTGCAAGGTCAATGTTGAAGTTGATTTAATTGCCAGATATCTTGACCGTATAGTTTCTTTAAAAAAATAACCATGATAGGAGTCGTTGTTGCCGAGTTTAATGATTTCATTACAGACAAACTTCTCTCCGAGTGCGAACGTGGACTCAATAAGCTTGGTCTTAAGTATGAAGTTGCGAAAGTCCCTGGCGCATTCGAAGTTCCTCTTGCCGCAAAGAAGATGTCAGAAAAGTGCGACATTGTTATCGCACTCGGCTGCGTTATAGAAGGAGGAACTAACCACTATGATATGGTTTGCCGTGCATGCACCGATGGTATTATGCAAGTGCAGCTCGAAACAGGCATCCCTATCGTTTTTGAAGTTCTTATGGTAAAAAAGATGGAGGATGCGGCAAAGCGTGTTTCGAAAGGATATGATGCCGCTAAAGTAGCTCATAAACTTCTACAGAAATGAAAACTCTCCACGATTTAGACCCTAAAGACAAACGTGTTCTTGTCAGGGTGGATTTCAACGTTCCAATGGATAAGAATCGTGAAATCACAGACGACACGCGTATTAAGGCTGCCCTGCCTACTATAGAGTACCTCGCTGAGCGCTGTGCAAAGGTTATCATAATGTCTCACAGGGGACGCCCCAAGGGTCAACGCGTTGATGATCTCAGGCTGGATAAAGTTGCCGCAAGACTCGCCTCTTTGACGAAATTCCCTGTTTCCGATGTTCACGACTGTATAGGTCCTGACGTCGAGGCTGCCGTCTCGTCGATGGAGCCCGGCGAGATATTGCTCCTTGAGAATACTCGTTTTCACCATGGCGAAGAGATGAATGATGCCGAATTCACTAAGCAAATAGCCAAACTAGGCGACGCTTTCGTTAGTGATGCGTTTGGTGCGGTACATCGTGCTCATGCAACAACCGCTGGACTTGCCGATTTTCTCCCCGCCTATGCCGGTTTACTTCTTGAGCGCGAGATAGAGGTGCTTTCCTCTATACTCAAGGCTCCGAAGAAGCCCGTTGTGCTTATCATGGGTGGTGCCAAGATATATACAAAGATTGGCATACTCAAGAATTTCATAGACAAAGGCGATGCTTTCCTCATTGGTGGAGGACTTGCCAATACATTTCTTTATGCAGCCGGCTACAACGTAGGAGAATCGCTGTATGAGTCTGCGAAACGTGATATTGCCTGCGAGATCATGCTAGAGGCCGAGAAAGATATGGATCAATTTATTTTGCCCACTGATGTAGTAGTGGCTTCTCAAGCGTCGGAAACGGCAGAGACATTGACGATCCCTGTTTCTGATCTAGAAGGAGACATGAAAATATTCGATATTGGCAAAGAGACTATCACTCGCTTCTGTGACATTATTGCAAGAGCAGGTACTGTCATCTGGAATGGTCCTGTTGGTCTTTATGAAATGGCTCCATTCTCCGAAGGGACAAGAAGGATTGCCGAGGCTGTTGCGGACTGCGAAGGCACGACAATTATAGGCGGTGGAGATACTATCGATGCTATTAATAAATTCGGTATAGCTCTAGAAAGATTTACACATATTTCGACAGGTGGCGGAGCTATGCTCGAACTACTCGAAGGAAAGAAGTTGCCTGGGATCGAAGTTCTTTCAAGATAATCCGTTTACTTTTCATTATTCTTTCGATCTATCCACGCTTGCAATATGATTTGGGCTGCTATTTCGTCGATCTCAGAAAACTTCTTGAGCCCTTTGTCTATCAGAGCTCGTTCCGCCTGAATCGTACTTAAGCGTTCGTCAAAAGTCTCTATCGTGGCTCTAGGCATGTGGGTTTGCAGTCTCTCTATAAACCTCTTAGTTGCCTCTGTTTGAGGAGTCTCGTCGCCCTGCATGTTAGTTGGCAATCCTATGACTATAGTTTTTATACTCTCTTCAGTACATATTTTCTCGATCTCGCTCAACAAAGTTGCTTCCTTCTTAAAAGAGAAAGTCGTGCGTGGAAAAGCTATGCCGGAGTCGGTGTCGCCGATAGCGACTCCCGTTCGACGTTTCCCATAGTCTAAGCCTAGAATTTTTGGCATTATTTATTTAGCTTAAAGCCCCCTCTACAACTACTGTAAGAGTAGCTGTGTGGCCACCTGGCAGCATCACTTTTATTTCGTACTCACCTACTTCTTTAAAATGATCCATCTTGATATTACTTTCGGCTAATTCAACCTTCAGCTGTTCCTTGATTGCCGCTACTACTTCTTTTTCTGTTACGGATGCGTAAAGCTTGCCTTTCTCGGAAGCTTTGTGTGTTACATTTACTGTTGCTCCTGACAATTTTTTCTCTACACTTGATGCGTTCTTCTCCAACTCTTCGAGACGCAAACCTTCTTCTTCTCGGACTTTATTGATTGCCGCCATTCTGCTCTCTGTAGTATTTACTGCCAGTCCTTTTGGCATTAAAAAATTGTGGAAGTATCCTGATTTTACGGTTTTAACTTCGTTTCTGTGTGCTACTCCAGGAACGTCTTGCGTGAATATTACTTGCATGTTTTTTAGGGTTTAGGGTTGTAGGGTTTTTGCTGATATTTATTCGAAGTACCAATCTGCTATGGTTGCGAATCTGTCTGATGGGAATCTGATGTCTTCTATTGCTACTCCCTGTACTCTTTCGTCAACCAAGAAATAGTAGCTTGGTGTGTATAGGAATACTGCTGGAATATCTTCTTCTATCGTCTCGGCTAGAGACTTAAGTAGCTCGTCCTTATCGTCTTGGTTGAATGTACTCCTAATCCTCTCTATATACGCATCTGCATTCGGATTCCTATAGTTTGAAAGATTCAGTCCGTATTCTGTTGCCTGACTCGAGTGCCAGTAAGAATAAGTGTCGAGATTATATCCTAAGTTCTGACCATATAAAAGCAAATCGTACTCTCTGTTTTGGATTTTTGATTGCAATGTCTCGTTATCATAACCTTCCACTACTACATCAATGCCAACCGCTGCTAACTGGCTCTTGATTATATCTACCGTCATGGACGTTATTTCCTCCTGTTTTGAGCCTTCGTCGAAGACTCTGCGCAGCAATGTCAGAGTAAGTTTTTCGCCGTTTTTGTACCTAAAGCCGTCCTCGTCATCCAGATACCATCCTTCACCGTACAAAGCTCCCATAGCTTGCTCCTGATCAGCCTGATGTATCCACTCGTCCTGATTAAGCTCCAGCAGCGGAGTGTCTATAGTCTTCGTGTATCCTATCTGGTCTATTATGTATCCTTTGTCTATCGCTTTCGAGATAGCCAGCCTAATATCTCTTTTTCCCGTGTATGCGCCGTCAGTATTCATAAAAAGCGCTGTATATTGCGGCAATTCGTACTGGTAATCTCCCAGTCTACCTTCTTGAGCTTCTGCAAGTAGATATCTTGGTATTCGAGCTGTTCCGTGCCACTGGCCCTCATTCTCCAATAGCGATTCCGTATCCGGGAATGTATGGAATCTGATGTCCGTTATCGTAGGCAAGTCGCCGTAATAATCGTCAAAACGTTTAAGTTCGACGACAAATTCTCCATCATCCACCTCTTCGTACGGTGCAACTACCATATACGGACCTGTTCCTACTGGGTATTTGTTGAATTCGTTCGTATCTAATTCATCCACAGGGACGTCTCCTAATATATGTTTTGGTAAAAGTCCTACCGTTGTGTGGGTGAAGAAGAAAGAGTTTGTGTTCTCCAGTGTAAAAGTCACAGTTCTGCTGTCTATCATCTCCACATCTACTCCTTCAAAATTAGCTCTTAATATTGGATTTTGGAAGTCAGGGCTCTGTATCACATCGTGATATGTGAAGTATATGTCTTCCGCAGTTACTTCTGTTCCATCCTGCCAATATATATCGTTTTTAAGTGTGAATTGATATGTCTTTTCATCTTCCATTAAGATATGTGTCGCAATGTCTTCTGCTATTTCTCCTGTCTCCGGATCGTATTTGCTTAAGCCGGAGAAAATAAGACTGCTAATGTCCTGATCGACCTCGTTGAACTCCGTGAACACTGGATTCAAGTGTACAATATCCCCTACCAAGCCTTCCGCATAAAGCGACTCAGCGACTGACGTTCCTGTAACCACTTCCGAAAGCCTTTCATCTCTGAAAATAGGTGGGAATATTACGATGAGTGTCAATATCGTGACAAGAAGTGATGATATTTTTTCTTTATTCGAAAAAGATCTCACCGTTTTTATCGATATCCTTAAAGCACCTTTTAAACCTTGGTAAATTTGTTTAAGTTTTTTCATAATCTTTTAAACGAAAAGCATAGCTATTGAGAGCCCAACGAATAAGACCACTAATACTATCGTGCCTGTTGCTAAGATTTTCTCAGCTCCTCTCTTAGTAGCGTAGAAATTGCCTCCACCCCCAAAAGTCATGGAAAGGCCAGATCCTCTCTGCTGAAGCATTATTGAGAAGACCAGTAGTAGTGAAACAATGATGTGAAGTGTTAATAGTGCGGTGTGCATTTTATATTAGGGTTTAGGGTGTTTTTTAGGACTTAGGATTCAGGGTTTAGGGGACAGGGACGGAGCTCTTCGAGCGAGATAGGCGGGGTAAGTTACTTCTTGAGAAGCCAGTGTTCAAGCCAATTTACGAGGCCAAAGATAATGGCTGCCCACAGATAAGTCAAGGTGCCTTCAACCTGAAGGTCGATTCCTGTAAAGTCCAACACACTAAGGACGTAGTCCATCATGCCGAGTATGACTGCATTGATGATTATCAAAAAAAGTCCTGCACTAATGAATATCGCAGGAAACGACAGCAGCTTGATGACAGGTTTTATTAAAACGTTTAGTAGACCGAGTATCGTTCCGGCTATAAGTAGGAACTGAATGCCACCTGTGAAATTGAACTTGTCGATAAGCAACGCGGTGACCCACAGTGCTCCCATGTTGACGGCTACAGTAAAAGCGACTTTTTTAAACATAATTTTTATTTTATATTCATGCGAGATTTTACTGGAGAATTCCGCATGTTGCAATGCTCTATCAAAGTTAGAGTCAGCGTTTTAAGGCGATTTTCACGTTCTGGCCCTCTAAATCCACTTCTTTTTCTATGTCCCAATCCGAACCCTCGATCTTGCCTGTAAGTTTGTTTGCCAGTGTTTCGCCGCTTATGTAGTCTGCGAAGCTATTTATCGCATCCGAGGCCTTTCCATTTGTCTCAATGCCAACCAGAATACGGTCTGACACGTTGTATTCCGCTTCCTTCCTCATATCCTGAATAATGCGTACCATGTCGCGTGCATATCCTTCGAGCTTGAGTTCTTGAGTGATCTTGGTGTCCAGAGCTACAACTACCCCGTCTTCGCTTGCGACGTCGTATCCTTCTTTACCTTCATAGCCGATCGATACTTCGTCTCCCGACAACGTGTACTCCCCTATTTTGACCGTATCACCATCGAGCTGGAACTCTCCTGCTTTCGCCGCCTTGATTATGTTCTGAACCTCTCCGCCGTATTTTGGTCCAAGTACTTTCGCGTTAGGACTTACTTTGAATTCGGCTACTTCCGATGCGTCATCAAGGATCTCAAGCTGTTTTACGTTTAACTCCTCGAGTATGACATCTTCTTCGAAGTCGTGTTTAAGGTGCTCTGGCAAAGCTATTTGCACTTTTGCAAGTGGTTGACGTACTTTGATCTGTTTTTGAGACCTAACACCGTGACCAAGTGTTACTACTTTGCGCGTTACTTTGATTTCCATGCTCAAATCTGCGTCCACAGCATCCATGTCCGGCTTAGGCCAATCTTCTAGATGGACTGATTCCTTCCCTGTTAAATTGCAGAATATCTCTTCCGATATGAATGGACAGAAAGGAGCCAATACTTTTGATAACGTCACTAATACTTCGTGCAGAGTCGCGTAAGCCGAGTTCTTGTCTGAGTCATTCTCGTTCTTCCAGAATCTCCTGCGTGACCTTCGGATGTACCAATTAGTAAGATTATCTATAAATTTCGGGATTGCGTCTGTCGCTTTTTGGAGGTCGTATGCGTCCATATGCTCTGTTACTTCTCCTACGAGAAGCTGCAATTCTGACAATATCCATCTGTCCAGTTTATGACTTGGCTTTTCGCCAGAAGGTTCCCAGCCATCTATGTTCGCGTAAGTAACAAGGAAGCTATAACTGTTCCATACAGGCAGAATCACTCCTTTGATCACCTCGTCCACACCCTTTTCAGAGAATCGAAGTGTGTCGGCTTTTACCACAGGAGAATTCATCATATAAAATCTGAGGGCGTCAGCTCCGTGTTTATCAAAAACAAGTTTTGGCTCAGGATAATTCTTTAGTCTTTTTGACATTTTTTTGCCATCCTCCGCCAGTACAAGTCCGTTCACGATGACGTTCTTGAATGGAGATTTGCCAAATAGTGCAGTTCCCAGCACTACAAGCGTGTAGAACCATCCTCGAGTTTGGTCTAAGCCTTCCGCTATATACTCCGCAGGGAAGTTCTTCTCGAATCTTTCCTTGTTCTCGAATGGATAGTGCTCTTGCGCATAAGGCATAGCTCCTGATTCGAACCAACAGTCCAAAACTTCCGGT
>Ga0210057_1000892_pt1 | contig 47664 bp, 36 predicted proteins | sample CryGeyCG2114_010_2_FD_183968 | JGI IMG/M metagenome (GOLD analysis project Ga0210057, IMG submission 183968) | Groundwater microbial communities from aquifer - Crystal Geyser CG10_big_fil_rev_8/21/14_0.10 (SPAdes) (version 2) | ecosystem: Environmental > Aquatic > Deep subsurface > Groundwater ...
GCCAGATTTGGATTAAAGACGGCAATGGCAACTGGAACCACGAAGTAAGAGTTTACAGCGTGGATGGACAAGCAGGCAATGTAGTTAAGCGTGATTACCAGTATCATGAATATACGGCATTTTTAGATGATGTTGGCAACATACCCATCCGCCAGTTCAGCATTGAGTTAACCCAAGACGCTGATTACGAAGAATGGATTTTTGACTGGGTGCGATTATCGTATGGCGGCGTTGGCGGACCGGAACCGACCGCAACTCCTATCCCCACCCCCACCACCACACCCCCCGGCGTCATCGGCGGCAACCACCCGGATCCGCAACAGCCAGGTTTCCCCATGAACTACACATACACAGGTAGCGAGTATCCGGTTGAGTTGCAGTTTCGTGGCGGTGTTCCGTCAGCCATTGTTTTGCAAAGTCTGATTGAACATCCCGGTACCGGCAATCCGCTCGTGCAGATTGCACTGGCGCCTGTGGCTCAGTTTGGAATTTACGAAATCACCCAGGAGCAGTACGCCGCCTTTAACCCAACGTTTGGATTTTTCTACAACATCGGCGAGAACACGCCAGTGCGTCATGTCACGCTGGCCGATGCCCGCGCGTTCTGCGACTGGTTGAATTATTATTTTATACGTTGCTTTTTCCCCGGTTTCAGCGTAGGCTGAAAACAGAGGAAAATTAACGTAAATTATATGTCTAAAAAGCAGTTCACCATTACAATTAGTATAGTCGTTGTCATCCTCGCCGCGGTTGGCGGGGTGGTTTGGTATGCGCAAAGCCAACAACAGAATCAAAACCAACCGGTGACGGAAAACAGCGGACAGGGGTCACAAGATAGTAGTAACACAGCAAATAATCAACTGCAGGGAGAAGTTGTCGGCAGTTCGGCGGCTGACGTGGACACGTCAAACTGGCTTACTTACAGAAACAAGGAGTATGGATTTGAGGTGAAGTATCCGAGGGAATTGAAGGTTAACGAATCTAAAAAAGGTAGTTGGGTAGCAATAAATTTAGCTACATCAGATCAAGTTAATTCTTTATTTAATATCTCCAATGGTCCTGCAGGGTTTGAAACCGCAAAATTATTAGATAAAGTAATTATTGGCAGTGAAAGTTATGAACGATATGAAAACAACAGAGTAGATTATATGCAATATATTATTACAGGGTTGCCTGATAATTTTTATATTACTTATAATGTTACTGATCATGAAAGTAAAGATACTTCCGAAATGATTCTAGAATCTTTTTCCTTTATAAAATGAAAATAAATAATTGATCTTTTTAAAATATCTATGTGATTAAGACATTTTATCCTAAACAGAGGTTTATCTTTTATTTAGGTAGAGTGTCTTAGGACACGGATATCGTTCATTAAAATTATAGGAGGTCAAGTGTCATGAAGAGCAAGATGTTTTGCCTTGTGTTATTGATTGGTTTAAGTAATCTTTGTTTCGGGATGCAATATCCTGTAGGAGACTACACTATCCAACCCACGGATAGTTTTGGTAGTGGTAATGGCTACATAGTATATCAAACATTTAATAATATTGATGGTCATACTGGTGTTGATTTGACTAATGGGTCAAGTGGAGGTTTTGTCCGTAGTATAGATGTAGGTGTAGTTGTTTATACGCAAAACAGCCAGGCAACAACAGGCTGGGGGACTATGGTGCGTATACGACATCAGTTATCTGATGGAACAATTTATTATTCTCAGTATGCCCATCTATTGTATAATAGCATTACAGTTGCTATTAATGACCCCGTTGACTATGAGTCGGAAATTGGTCAAGTTGGTAGTACGGGTTTTTCTACAGGTGCACATCTACATTTTGAAGTTAAGAAAATTAACTCAAACGGATGTGGGTATTTGCCAAGCGAAAATTGTCCAGATGATGTAATGGATAATTATTACAATCCATTAACATTCATTGAAGATCATATGGTTGACTCTGCCACACCCGTCGCCCTCCGCTCCGACTTTAATTCCCCCTCCTCCGACGACTGGACAACCGGCTATGACACCCAAACAACATCCGACCAAGACCCGGTTGATCAAGACACTTGGAAGGTTGTCGCTCAAGGGCTAAATCCCGGAGTAGTCTCGCCGGAACTGCCAGCCGGGACAACAACGGCAGGCATGATTTTGCGCTTCAGCGCCAAAGTACGAGGAACTGGCCCAGATACTTACTGCCAGATTTGGATTAAAGACGACAATGGCAACTGGAACCATGAAGTAAGAGTTTACAGCGTGGATGGACAAGCAGGCAATGTAGTTAAGCGTGATTACCAGTATCATGAATATACGGCATTTTTAGACGATGTTGGCAACATACCCATCCGCCAGTTCAGCATTGAGTTAACCCAAGACGCTGATTACGAAGAATGGATTTTTGACTGGGTGCGATTATCGTATGGTTCAACTGCTTATACTACTGGCGGTCGCGAACCGACCCCCACCTTCACTCCCACCCCCCTCCCGCACTCCTGGTATGTCGGCACTCACGCCACGAGCCAAGGAGCGCAGGAAGATGATCCTTATGATCCGATCGGAGTAACCGCATCATTCCTTCACACTATTCCAGAAATTTATTCCTGGTTGCGAATAAATAATATGGTAAGTTATTTACATGTCCGCTGGGAGTGGTGGGATGCTGATGAGAACTATCAATACACTTTTGGCGAAAGGAATATTGGTGACGGCCAGAATCATGAATGGGGGAAATACTGGAATTTCGTGTATAACTACGACGGCCAGCACCATCTTTCAACCGGCAATTGGCAGGTAAGAGTATTCATCCGAGAATTAAGCTCCAGCCAATGGCAGGAAACATTTATTGATGATTTTCAGATTGTTTGGGATGCAAATGTGCCGACACCAACTCCTACGCCAACTTGGACTCCAACTGTTACCCCAACATTTACCTCCAGTCCGACTTTCACAGCCACGCCTACTCCAACTTTTACTCCTACACCTATACCAACCCCAACCCCCACCTTTACGCCGACGCTCACCAGTACATTAATACCGACATTCACCGCTACTCCGACCCCTACTTTTACTCTCACCGCCACGCCAACGGTAACAGACACGCTAGTTCCAACGGTAACCGCTACCCCAACGGCAACATCAACGGCAACACCAACTGACACTCCGGAACCAACAAGTACGGCGACATTCACTCCTACCTACACGGCAATTCCAACTCCTACCCTTACTTTAACGTCTATTGATACGCCGACGCTGACGGCTATTCCCACCAATACGCCATTACTGACTCCAACCAGCATGCCAACAGCGACGAACACCAACGCGCCGGTCCCGCCGACTAACACTTCAACACTTACGCCGACGCCCACTCCCACCTGGACGCCGACTGACACGCCAACGCTAACGTCAACGAGCACAGTAACGCCAACGGAAATGTTGATGCCTGCTCCCACGCCGACGGTAATAGACACGCTAGTTCCAACGGTAACCGCTACCCCAACGGCAACATCAACGGCAACACCAACTGACACTCCGGAACCAACAAGTACGGCGACATTCACTCCTACCTACACGGCAATTCCAACTCCTACCCTTACTTTAACGTCTATTGATACGCCGACGCTGACGCCTATTCCCACCAATACGCCATTACTGACTCCAACCAGTATGCCAACAGCGACGAACACCAACGCGCCGGTCCCGCCTACTAACACCTCAACGCTTACGCCGACGCTCACTCCCACCTGGACGCCGACAAACACGCCAGCGCCTATGTCTACGGCAACGCCCACGGTAACGGATGCGCCAGTTTCATTAACATCAACGGCAACTAACACTCCGTTACCAACGGCAACATTTACTTTTACCAATACGCCGTTGCCGCCAACAGCGACGTCAGCGCCGACTGACACGCCACTACCGTTGCCAACGGCAACACCGACGGTGACGCCAACTCCTTCGCCAACGGCTACATTAACTCCCACTCCCACCCGAGTGGAAGATAATGAATTACCGGAGATGAGCGTGCTTATCTTTCAATCGTTGGATAATATTCCCTTGAACGCACTACGCTCGGTATTAGTAAAAGCCACTGATAGCGACGGACCGCAACCAGCCACAATCATTGTGCCGGTAACAGCGCCTGTTGCTCATGCTTCTTATTCGCAGCCCACCCTAACCAATCCGGCTATAGGATTATGGCTAAGTCAGGCGGAATTAACGCTTAATACCGCCAACGCCGGGGAGTTTGCGTTTGAGGTGTACGCGTCCGATGACGGCGGCTTCCATCGCGCAAGCTTTACCATTAGGTATCGGGTAAGCGGCAATGCGGCAGCCAATACGCCAACGCCATCGGTTACTCTGGCGCCGTTAGTAATTGCCACTCCGTTGGTTACGCCAACCGTTACTCCCACTCCCACGGTAGCGCCCATAACTTTAGAAGTGATGAGTAGCCGGTCTTATACCGTGGAAACGAGAAGCGCCGCCAGATATGATGTTTACACATTAGTCGGCAACCCGGAGTCAGTTTGGATCAGAGCATTGAGTTTAAACGGACAAGCGTCATCGGTAATTTTGTCTGCCAGCCCAACGGTTGTGCCTTTCCAACGAAACCCGTCAGTGGGCAACTTGGCGTACGGCGCCCTATCATTATCACGCCTTGCTCCCGGAAATTACAGCGTAAATGTGGAGGCCGATGATGGCAATTATCACGCCGTGATTTTAGTGGTTATTCATGTGGCAGATAGTTTGCCGCCGGAAAAACCACAGAGCGTACGGCTATCTTTGGCAGGCAGCGCCTTGATTCTAAGTTGGTCGGCGCAAAGCGGCGTAGACCATTACCGTCTTGATTTTTATAAAGGCGGTGATTATGTCGGCCAAACCTTAAGGGTCAACGGCGATGTTTCCTCGTATAGCTTGCCGATTAGCCGTTACGGCGCCGGCTCTTACCGGCTGGTTATCTTTGCCCTTAATGCCGGTAATCAAAGCATGGGGCCGGTTTGGTCAAATGTGGCAGTAGTTGATTCAGCGCCAACGCCGACTCCGATCCCGTGGGATGTTCCTTTTAAACCACAAAATGTACGGCTGACTTTGGCAGGCGATTTATTGGTTCTGCGTTGGTCAGCGCAAAGTGATGTGGCTCGTTACCGCGTTGACTTTTATCAAAACAGCCGATACGCCGGCCAAAGTTTAAGAGTCAACGGCAATGCTTCTTCGTTTGATTTACCGACCAGTCTGTATGGCGCCGGATCTTACCGGCTAGCTCTCTTTGCTTTTAATTCTTCAAACCAGAGCCGGGGGCATATTTGGTCAAATGTGATGGCAGTGGCGGAGTAATGGATGGCCCGTTTGATAACCCTCGGGCCTTTGTGTGCCGGCAACCGCAATAGTTGCCGGTTTTTTATTGTTGACTTTTTTAAAATTGTATGCTAATGTTCAAAGTTATGTCGTTCATTGTCAAATAGCTTTTTCTATAAAAACATATTTTCCGGAAACGGAAGAAAGAGGTGTGCCATGAAGAGATTACTAGTCGGGTTGGTTTTGGCGTTGTTGGTTGTAGAAACGAGTACGGCCGGCCTTTTAAACGCCATTGCTCACCGGCCGGATGCGCGCGGCTTAGGATTGTCCGGCGCCGTGACGGCCGCGGGTGAAGGCGCGTCCGCGCTTTCCAGTAATCCGGCCGGCTTATTTTGGGTCGGGGACTGGGAATTTGAAATCGGCAGCACATTTTTACTGACCGATTTTGAGTATCGCCCGGATGCCTTGCTTGGCGGCGGGAATTGGGATGCGATTGATGAATTGTTCCCGTTTCCGGAATTTTTTTTGGCTCGCCGGGTGAGCGATGATTTAGTTGTCGGTATGGGAGCATGGGTTCCCTACGGTCTTGCGGCCGATTACGCCGGCTATCTGCCTTATTTCCAATCAAAAGTAATGATTGGAGATTTTGCGGTCGGCGCCGCGTACTCGCTCACGGACGAGTTGATTTTTGGCGCTGCCATTAAGGCAATTTACGGCAACGCTGATTTTAACTTGCCGCTGATTATGGGCGGGAACTATTTGGGCTCGCCTCATACCTCGGCTGATGGCTTGGGCGTCGGAGCATCAATAGGGTTGCTTTATGTAAATTACCCTTGGCGGCTGGGAGTGTCCTATGACATCCCGGTGTCGATTGATATTGCCGGCCACACAAAGTTTCCAGCAGTAGTGAGTTTGGGGCAGCAAAGTTTTGATTCCCAAATCTATAATCCGGGACGGCTGGGAGTCGGCGTTGCCTATAACCTTAATTGCCGGTGGCTGGTAGCGGCGGATTATTTTTGGACGGATTATGGCGATCTGGATTCGCTTGATGTCCGCTATAATTCTTTGCCGCCTGCCTCAATACCGCTCGGCTGGGGCAATGTTCATTCGGTAAATTTGGGGACGGAATATGTCCCGGATCTGCCGAACAATTGGCTGACCCTGCGCGCTGGAGTTGGCTGGCTGTCCAGCGGAGCGCCGGATGATACGCTCGTTCCATCCATACCGGATGTGCCGGGATGGGATGTCAGCCTTGGCGCCGGCTTCCAAATTAGTAAAAATTTGGAGCTGGATGTCGCCGGCATGTACGCTTGGGGCGAGCGGGATATTTCACTTGCTCCCGGGCGCGCCGCGGCCGGGCATCACCGCGCTGATATTTTCGGGGTGGGGGTGACGCTGAAGTATAAGTTTTAGATGTTTTTGTACAAGGGCTTGACAAAAGTTTTAAATTTGTTACAATATAATCAATAAGAAATTTAAATTTTTTATATAATAGTAGTTGTTCTTTGCTCCGTTATGGAGCAAGAGGGCGGATCTTCTAGCGAGATGGATCCGTTGAAACGGTCGGCTTTAGCCAACACTCGTGTGTTGGACTGTCCGGCAAGCTCGCTTGATTCAATAACTTCGGGCCTATTTCTAACGAAATATGGCCCTTAATTTTATCCTTGACAAAATTATATTTTTGGCGTATTATAATATGATTTTTTGATCATTACCAATTTTTATATAGGAAGGTGGTGGTACCAATGCCTCGCCGTCTAAGTTTACGCAGGGCTGGTTTTTTGAAGACCAATGTTCCAAAGCTTGAGAGCATGACGATTGAAAATTCAAGCATTTCTCAAATTTTGGAGCTCGCGCCCCGGGTTTACGAGCCAGAAGTATTTAAAAAAATTCAGGCTCGGCCGGAGATTAATGAATTTTGCCAAAATTTCGAGCTATGGAATCAACATGTTCCATGGCTCGTATACGCGGACTCCCAGCCGCACAAGGAGTTAATGGCAAAATTAACCGCCTTGATGTGGGATAAGGTGGGAGAAAGTTGTGCTGACTTTGGTTGTGGCTATGGTGAGTTTTTAACCCACCTATTGCAACTGGGGGATTGCACAATCAGGAAGTATTTTGCGGTTGACTTGGATTGGCAGGCATTAGTTACCATCCCCAGGACACTAAAAAGAACTTCCTATTGCGGACGGAAAGTTTTTTTGATTCATTCCGCCGCGATGCTTACAAGTCCCTTACGGGACAAAAGCGTTGACTCTGTCATTTCCAGTCTCGGTGCGTTGATGTACACCTGGGCTTGGTTTGACAAGGATGGCAACCAAGTCGCGAATAACCGTGAAGCTTTTGTAGAGGGGTTGATAGATGTCCATCGCATATTAAAGCCCGGCGGTTATCTTGGAATTTCCGCACCGCTCCCGAATCCTAATTGGAGAGTTATTAGGAATCAGTCGTTGAAGCATTTACTGCTTCACGAGTTCTCTCTAAAAAAATTTTGGGAAACAATATATTACGGTACTAAGGCGGTGCGTTACTCCCGCTTTATGAATGGGCTGGAGCAAGAAGGGAAAGCCCACTATCTCTCTCCTCAAGAATGGAGACAATATCTTGAGGATGTGGGATTTGAAATTGAGATCATTGAGACTAATTGTTTTGCTAGGCAAGGTATTATTGTTATTGCCCGCAAAGTAAATTAGTGTAATTTTGCTATTCAAACTCCTATCAGGAAAATGGTGGGAGTTTTTTCTTGACAAAAAAATGTAATTATGATATATTTTTAATAGGTCTTTTATAATTTATTCAAAAACGCTTTCATAAGGAGCAAAAAACATGGATGCCATACCTAAACAAGCAATAAACATTTCACCTGACAAGGTGGTGGGTATGGTACATATAACAGATGAACCATACCAAACCCCAGAGCATGGGGTACCCATCAGAGTAGACCATAACATTGACTTGCATTACGAAAATAAATCAATGCTTGATGGTTTGCGCTTTTGGGTGATGAATTTTTTGATCTGGTGGGTAGTAGCAAAAAAGCGGCTATTGCCGAAGACTTATTTTCCGTTCCTTTGGATTGAGCGGGAAATTAAAGGAAAAAGTGGTTTTTATTTAAAAACTAATTCCTTCTTTGTTGATGGTGTAAGTAAAATCTGCCGCCAGATACGTGAAGGCGCAGCCACTTGGCTCGCGCTTGATGTGATTATCCGCTCTAATTTTCGCTGGTTTGGGCCGATAAAGTTGCTAAATTATTTTTGGCTCAAAATCCGGAATGCACGCGCGGTGCGCAACCGGAACAAAATAGTCGCTCAACAACTTGTGGCGGCTATTGAGGATTTGCATTCGCGGACTGGGCGAGTGATTATAGCTTCAATCGCCCACGGCTCATTTGAAGCAGTATTAACTGCTTGTCAGCTCTTTATTAAGAGCCACAGTAGCCGTAATATTCGAGTCTTCTTTGTCGATCAAAATCGCCAAGCTATACAACACATGGCATCCAGAATAGATGCAGAAGGGCTGTGCGAAATTTGTTCGACGAAGAGATTAGTATTTCTGAAGTGGGGGAGCGTTTTGGAGTGCATCCAAAAGGAATGCGGGGCACTTCCTAATATAGTTGAGATGGCCGGAATTTTTGACCATCTTAATACTGACACAATCGTCGACCTTTCTTTGAATGTCCGTGAGCAACTTCCGGACGGCGGGCATTTCATTACCGCCCATGTTGCTCCAAATGAAGAAGCGGCATTTTTGGAAACGGTGCTGGAATGGTACATGAATTATCGCTCGCCGGAGGAATTAGGCGAACTAATGTCTCAAGCCGGATTCCATGGCTCTCCAGCCCATCCCCACCCCTCCACCTGTGAAATTATCGGCGAACCGGAAAAAATACATTATGTGGCTGTTTGCCGAAAATAATTAGTTCATTTTGCTATTATGAGCCGATGCTTAAGATTAGAGCATCGGTTTTTTATTTTTTGGCAAAAAGTGTTATAATAATTTATAAGTAAAAATAATTAGACTTCAAGCTATGAATTTTTTTGCTTTAGCGGCTTTAGTGAATGGCGTAATGGGAGCATTATTGGGTTTATTTGTTTTTTTTAAGAATAAAAAATCCATTATTAACATAACTTTTTCTTTATTTTGCTTAAGCGTAACTTTTTGGAGCTACGCTTATTATTTTTGGCAAATTTCTGAAACAGCTGACTATGCGTATTTTTGGTGCAGAGTATTAATGTTGGGCGCAATTTTTATAACCATTACATATTTACATTTTGTTTTTGCCCTTTTAGGTTTTTTAGAAAGCAAAAAGAAAATATTATTTTTTGGTTACTTTATTTTTTTTATTTTTTTCCTTTTAAATTTATTTACAAATTTGATAGTTAGCCATGTCGAACCGCTAATGTTGTTTGATTTTTGGCCCAGAGCGGGAGACGCTTTATTCATTTTTTTATTTTTTTGGATTTTTTTTGCCCTCTATGCATGTTATTTATTATTGCAGAAATTTTTTATCTCAACTGGTTTAGAAAAGATGAAGATAGGTTATATTTTAGTCGGGACTATTGTAGGATATGCCGGAGGAATCACAAACTATTTTTTATGGTATGGAATACCAATTTTACCAATAGGAAACATCTCAACATCTTTTTATTTGGCGGTAGTCGCTTACGCGATATTAAAGTTTAAATTAATGGATATCAAAGTGGTGGCTACCCAAATTTTGGCAATAGCGATAGCATTTGTTACTTTTATAGATATATTTAATGTTAGCGCATTAGATGAATTTGTTTATAGATTAGTGATTTTCGTAGCGACTGTTTTTTTCGCCATCCTGCTTATCCGCTCTGTTTTAAAAGAAGTGCGGCGCCGGGAAGAGATAGAAAAGTTGGCAAACGAACTCGCTATTGCGAACAAAAAACGCGAACGCATAAATAAACAATTGCAAAAAGCAAATGTACAACTCAAGCGCTTAGACGAAACCAAGTCCGAATTTATTTCCATCGCCAGCCACCAACTGCGCACGCCGCTGACCGCGATTAAAGGTTACGGTTCAATGCTGTTAGACGGCGACTTTGGCAACATAGAAAGCGCCAAACAGCGGGACGCCATCCAGAAAATGTTCATTTCCGGCAACCGGCTGATTAGTTTAGTGGAGAACCTGCTCAATATCTCCCGCATTGAATCCGGCCGCATTAAGTTTAGTTTTGAGCCCAAACAATTAGTTGATTTAGCGCGGGAAGTTTATGAAAACTTAAAGAAAAACGCGGAAGACAAAAAATTGTACTTGCGTTTTATTGAGCCAAAACAACCGCTGCCGCTCGTAATAATGGATGACGAAAAAATCCGGCAGGTGGCTATTAACTTTATTGATAACGCGATTAAATATACCAAAGACGGCGGCGTAACCGTGAGTTTTGGCCAAAGAAACGGGATGGTTGAGTGTTGCGTGCAGGACACGGGCATGGGAGTTACGCCCGAAGAGCAGGCGCGTTTGTTTAAGAAATTCAGCCGCGGCAAAGACGCTAACTTAGTCAATACCGAAGGCACGGGTTTGGGCTTGTACGTCGCTAACATTATGATTGAAGCGCACAAAGGAAAAATTTGGATTGAATCAGAGGGAGTAGAAGGCAGGGGGTCTAAATTCTGCTTTGCCCTGCCGCTCGCGGATTCAGCCACAGCTAAAGCACTGGTAGAAGAAAATAGGCGATTAGAGCAAACAAGACAGGAAAAAAATAAAAAGTAATTAAAATTATTTTTATGGCTAAAGTAATGTTGCCGCTGAAACCATACCGGCAAACGCGCGGTTACCTTTGCGGGCCGGCGTCGCTAAGAATAGTTTTTAGGTATTATGGAGTTGATGTTGCGGAAAAAATGTTAGCTAAAGTCTGCGGCTCCTCCAAAACTTTAGGCACCAGCGCGCGAGGAATAAAAAAGGGCGCGGAGTATTTGGGTTTCAAGGCGATAATTAAAGATGACTCTAATTTAAAAGATATTGAGCAATGGCTTAATAAAAAAACGCCGGTGATTGTGGACTGGTTCACGCGCGGCCGGCGAGATTATAGCGATTCGGACATTGCCGAAGGGCATTATTCGGTTGTGGCCGGTTTAGATGATGAATATATTTATCTGCAGGACCCGGAATTAGGCGAAATTCGTAAAATGAGCCGGCAGAATTTTAAACAAGTTTGGTTTGATTGGCGCGGATTTTATATCAAACCGCAAGCCTTAGCTATCAGGCGGATGATCGCTGTGTATAAGTGAAAATTTACTACTATTGACTTTTTTTATATTTATAGTAATCTGTAATTAGTATGAATAAACAGACAAATCACATTATAGTTCGCAATCCGCGCCCAAAAATTTTTTTTTGAGGCTGTTTTAGTAGCATTTAAAATATTTTCAAACAAACAACCTCAAGCAGGCCTTTTTTTATTTATGCATAAATATAATATCTCTACAATTTACAAACCGCGCCGCCCGCGGCCTCAAGTGCAGCTTGAGTCTCTTTGGCGTTGTTGAATTTTGTTAAATTAAATCCCGCCAGATGGCCTCAAGTGCTTTGCCTTGAGGTCATTTTTGTTCATTTCAAAACCAAGGAGAGTTTATCATGAAGGAAGTATTGGTTGTAAAATGCGGATCAAATGTAGTTGCCGATGACGGCGAAGTTCGTCCGGACACTTTAAAATTGATTGCCGGCGGGATTATATTTGCGCGCGAATGCGGCTACGATGTGATTTTGGTGAGTTCAGGCGCGGTAGCTTGCGGTAAAAAATTGGTCAGCGGCTTTAGCGATGACGTTAAAAGCAAGCAGGTGGCGGCCAGCTACGGCCAGCCGCTTTTAATGCGGTATTGGCGGCAGGCTTTTGCAGAGTTTGGGATGATAAAGGTCGGCCAGTGTTTGGAAACTCATGACGCATTCCAAAATGGTACAGCAGCGCAGGCGATTAAAAATATTTTATCTGACGGGGGGATGCCGATAATCAACGAAAACGACGCAGTTAACACTGAAGAGTTGCTGACTTTGGAAAAAGGCGGCGATAACGACGCACTGGCCGTGATTGTCGCTCAAAAGTTAGGCGCGCCTAAGCTTATTTTTTTAACCACCGTTGACGGGCTTTTTCGTCCGGTTAATGGCGGATTGGAATTGGTGCCGGTTTTGCATAAAATTGACAGCGAGGTTTTAAGCTGGACTGATTTGTTGCCTGCCCAAAGGTCGACTGGTATGCTTAGCAAAGTGTACGCTGCCCAAAAAGCCAGCATGGTTGGCATTGATGTCTGGATAGGCAACGGCTTAAAAGCGGCTATACCGCAGATTCTATTTGGCGAGATAATTTGTACGCGTATTGTTGCTGAAAAATTTCACCCTAATGAAGCTATTACCGGCAAGGTGGAGGTTGGCGTGGAAGCGGACTATCAGCACGCATTTCCGGACGAAGAGCTGATAAGAGTTGGGTTTGCGTGCAAAGATTTACGGCTTATTGAAGCGACTTACGATGGCCATGACGCTTATACTTTAGTTGTTGGGCACATTCATTATTGGAAGAGCATTGAAGACGGCGCTGATAATCTCCGCAGAGATATTATAAGGAGAGTAAAGTCAATGTTTGGCGAGGGTTTTTCCGTGCATATCGGCAAAGCTATCGCGTCCGATCGATATTGCGGATGCAGGACATAATGCGAAGAGAGGTTCTTTTTAAAAAAAGAAGGGCGAAGCTTTTTAAGCTTCGCCCGATTTTTTATATTAGAGAAAAGATAAAAAATACTCTGTCTTTTTGCCGACGATGCGGCTGACAATTCGGTAAAAACAAGTTGGCCGGTGCGGCGATTGCGGATTTTCAGGCTGAACTTGCGTATGGCAACAGCCACCGTTTTTGCCTTGTTTCCGTACTTTTATAAGTAGACAATCCTGATTGCAATTAACTAAGACATCAATTACCGCGAGTTCATCGCCACTGGTTTCGCCCTTGCGTCGGACGGACTTGGCCGTTCGCGAATAAAGATGAACGCGCATAGTTTTTAGCGTAAGCGCCAGCGCTGGCTTATCCATAGCAGCGGCGTAGAGTACGGCTCCGTTAGGATTGTCCTGCAATACCACAGTAATAAGATTGGGTGCGCGCGTGCCGTCATGATTGAGGGCGGGGCGGAATTGAGGTAAGAATTTTTTTGTTTCTGCCAAATTAATCATTTTTTTCTCATTTTTAAAAGAACATTTTAACTTTTGTAAAAACAAAAGCCCCCTCATGGAGAGGGGGCTGTGTTTAATTTTAGAAAAATAAAAAATATCAAGACAATCCCCTCTCCATGAGCGTAGGATTGTGATGATGCAAACGAGTTAGCAGTAGGCGGTAGCCTCCTTTGCCGCTTTTTAACCACTGGGCAACGCGCGCTACCGTAGTAGAGCTTAAGCCGGTTGTTTTGACGATCGTAGCATAAGGGACTTTTTGGTCCAGCATTTGGGCGGCCTGCCAGCGGCGGGCGAACTCGGCAATTTCGCTTTCGGTCAATAAATCCCGCAGGAATTTTTTCATTTCCGCTTGGTTTTTAAGGGTTAAAAGCGCTTCCACTAAGCTATTGATTTGTGGAGTATTGAGATTCATAACAGATATTTATCCATACACCTTCCAGAATACCCCCACACCAAATTTTGGTGTGGGGGTAAACCCGGCGGTGAAGGTGTTTGGATTTATCACTTTAGTTAATTAAAGTATAGCAGAGATAAAATATTTGTCAAGAGGGGGGGGTATTGACAGATTTTTATTGGTAATATATACTGTTAACATCATTAAAAATTTTTAAAACCGTTGACGTGCGTCCCGCAGTACTGCGGGGTTGGGCGCACCGAGGTGATTCTTGCGTAACAGTGAGAGTCCGGCCGGTTCCGTAACCATAACCTAGCTGATGTCGTTCCCGACTAATCGGGAGGCCAGAGTCAGTGAGATGCTTCGTTAGAAGTGAAACAAGGCAAGCCCGCCTTGCTAAAGCTTCGGCGTGGCGAAGAAGGGTGGTACCGCGAAATCCACAGCACCACAAGGGTGCTGGACAAGGCTTTTTCGTCCCTTTGGCAAATTTTTATATTTGCCCGAGAGATGAGAAAGCTTTTTTTATTCCGCCGCACGGCGGAGATTGTTTTCTCTAGTCGTTCTCTCACAACTTAAAAACCAAACATACCAGGAAGAGGAGCAAATTATTATGTACAGTAACCTTAGTCAGTCAGTCAATGTCCAGTCATTGCAGTACCGAACTGCTAGTAATGTTGTTATTCAGCGTCAGACGGAAACTTTGCCGTACCATGGCGCCATGAACTTAGCGTTACAGCATATCAACACGCGCCGCGGAGCAATCTTTGCGTCTGGGTACGAGTACCCCGGCCGTTATAGCCGTTGGGATATTGGGTTTATTGACCCGCCACTTGAGCTGGTTGCTCAAGGACGGGGGTTTACGTTTCGTGCGCTCAACGAACGCGGTGCACAATTAGTGCAAATGTTTCATGTGATGTTGCAAAATCACGATCATCTCATATCGCTTGTCTGTGAGAGCGGAGAGCTAAAGGGTTTAGCCAAAGAAATGCCTGATTTTTTCTTTGAAGAAGACAGAAGTAAACAACCGACTGTGTTTAGCATTTTGCGCACCATCATTAGCAAAATGTACTCTATAAATGATGGACACTTAGGTTTTTATGGCGCCTTTGGTTACGATTTGGTATTTCAGTTTACCACAATTGATTTGCAACACGAGCGCACCGGCGACGACTTGCGCCTGTTTTTACCTGATGAGCTGTATGTGATAGATCACCGGCGTGAAGAAGCGTATTGTCTACGCTACGAGCTTAGTTTTAACGGTTGTACTACATTGGGTCATGACCGGACTGGAGATGAGTTTCCCGTAGTTCAAGGCGTAGTTTCAGGGGTTATTTGTGATCACGGTGATGGTGAGTACGCAAGTAAGGTGCGGCAGGTTATCAACGGCACCAAGGCCGGCGATTTTTTTGAAGTCGTTTTAAGCCAAGAGTTTCAGGCGGGATTTACCGGAACACCCCGTAGTCTGTTTGAACTCATCCGGAACCGCAATCCCAGTCCGTACGAGTTTTTAATTAATTTTGGTACCGAGCAGTTAGTCGGTGCATCTCCAGAAATGTTTGTGCGTGTGGACAGCCAGCAAGTAGAAACTTGCCCGATTTCCGGTACTATCCGACGAGGTAAGAATGCCGTTGAAGACGCGGAACAGATTTTGGCGCTGTTAAATTCACCAAAAGATCGTTGCGAGTTAACTATGTGTACGGATGTTGACCGTAATGATAAATCACGGGTGTGCACTCCTGGAACGGTACACATTATCGGTCGCCGCATGATTGAGAAGTACTCCAAGCTATTTCATACAGTTGACCATGTTATTGGCACTTTGCGTGATGACTGCGACGGTATTGACGCGTTGCTATCGCATATGTGGGCAGTGACACTCACCGGCGCGCCAAAAATCGCCGCGATGCAGATGATTGAATGTTTGGAAAATTCCGCTCGCGGTTGGTACGGCGGTTGCATCGGCATGTTGCTGTTCAATGGCAATGTCAATACGGGCATTACTATCCGAACGGTGTTTTTAGAAAAGGGTATGGCTCGGGTTCGTGTAGGATCAACTTTACTACACGATTCAGTACCGGAAGACGAAGAGCTGGAAACTCGTTTGAAGGCTGAAGCTTTTATCAACGCGGTTTTAGACATGTCAGGCACTGAAGTTATTGTGCCAGTACCAATACCAAAAGTTGGCAAAGGGAAAACCGTTCTGTTTGTTAATAATCAGGATTCCTTTGTCCATACGTTAGCAAATTATGTGCGACAAACCGGTGCAGATGTTAAAACCGTTGTCTACAATTTAGTACAACGGGTGTTTAATGAGGTGATGCCTGATTTAGTTTTTATCTCTCCCGGCCCAGGATTGCCGGCAGACTTTGGCGTGCCTACATTAGTGAAAGATTGTGTGGATCGTGGCATTCCTGTTTTTGGCGTTTGTTTGGGGTTGCAGGGTATGGTTGAGGCGTTCGGCGGAAAGCTTGGCGTCTTAAATATTCCAGCTCATGGTAAGGCATCTGTCATTACCTGTATTCCAACTGGTATTTTTACCGATTTTCCAGAAATTTTTATTGCCGGGCGTTACCATTCACTGCACGCGCTACAGATTCCGGCCTGTTTTAAAGTAACCGCGTGGACGGAAGACGGCATTGTTATGGCAATTCAACACAGAGAATTACCAATAGCAGCTGTTCAGTTTCATCCGGAATCATTGTTGACGTTGCATGATGATCTTGGGCTAAAGCTTATATTCAAGGTTATTGAAAAGCTAACGGCCTGAATTATATCTGGAGTTATCCGCTCTTTGTTTCGAGAGGGGAGAAACCGTTTTCGTGTTTCGCCCCTCTTTTTGCTTTTTTTAGCGATTTTTGTTACTATATAATTAGTTATGGGAGAGACAGATAGGACAATTTTAATAATAGAGGACGAAGCGACGCTGTTGGAAATGTATCGGCTCAAATTTGAAGCCGCGGGCTTTATTTTTTTAGGCGCGGCCACGGGCGAAGAAGGAATTACGCTCGCGGAAAATAAACATCCCAACCTGATTTTAGTTGATTTGATTTTAGCCAATAAAGTCGCCGGCGGGAAAATTGACGGTTTTGCCGTGTTGCAGGAGCTTAAAAGCAATCCGCACACCAAAGCAATCCCCATTTACGCCCTTACTAACCTCAATCAAGATTCCGACATTGAAGAGGCGTTTAAGCTGGGCGCGGACGGTTACTTCGTCAAATCAGATTTGACGCCCAAAGAATTAGTGGATAACGCGCAAAAAATTTTTCGGGGAGAAAAAATAGGAACTCGCCTTGGTTAAATAATATTCAATAATTATGGTTCGCATAGACAAAGAAAAATGCATTGGTTGCGGCAGTTGCGCGGCGGTTTGCCCGGCGGTTTTTAAAATGAATGAGGAAATTTTTAAAGCGGAAGTAATTGACATAGAGGCGACAGCGCCGTGCGTAAAAGAGGCGATAGAACTTTGCCCGACGCAGGCAATAAGCGGGGACGAGTGACGGGTAATAAGAGACGAGTAACGAGTAATGAGTCAAAAGAAGTGGCGATTCTCATGTTTATGAGGGTCGCTATGTTGTATAAAGCATGTTTAGAATTATAAAAAAATCAAAAAAATCAAAAGCGCGGCTGGGCGTGATAAAAACGGCGCACGGGGAAATTCAAACGCCGTTTTTTATGCCGGATGCGACGCGGGGAGTAGTGAAAGCCGTAAGCAGTCAAGACTTGCGGCAAATAGGAGTAGCGGAGGCGGTAATTAACACTTATCATCTTTATTTACAGCCAGGTTTGAAATTAATAACTAAAACCGGCGGCGCGCATAGCTTTATGAATTGGAATAAACCGTTACTTTCCGATAGCGGCGGCTATCAGGTGTATTCGTTGATACATAAAAATCACAGACTTGGTAAAATTACCGATGATAAAGTTATTTTTCATTCGCCGCTTGACGGCGCAAAGCATGAGCTGACGCCGGAACGCTCCATTCAAATACAATTTGCTTTGGGCACGGACATGATAGTTTGTTTGGACGATTGCCCGCCGCACGATGTCAGCTCGGCGGCAATGGCAAAATCGGTTGAACGGACGGTTTTATGGGCGAAAAGATGTAAACTGGAATATGAAAAACAAAATAAAAAATATAAGCGCCGGCCGCTATTATTCGCCGTCATTCAGGGCGGAACTGATTTGGCCCTGCGCAAAATTTGCGCGGACGCTTTGATGGACATAGGATTTGACGGTTACGGGTTTGGCGCGCGGCCGGTGGACGGAGAGGGGAAATTTATCGGTGAAATTTTAGCAGGCACAGCCGAAATGATTCCGGGAAACGCCGTGCGATTCGGTTTAGGAATCGGTTTGCCGGAAGATATCGTCCGTTGCGTTACCATGGGCTGGGATATTTTTGACTGCGTGATCCCGACGCGGGAAGGAAGACACGGCCGGCTTTTCCTTTGGAAAAGAAATTCCAAATTTCAAATAACAAATAACAAACAAATTTCAAATCATAAATTTCAAATTCCAAAAAATTTTTACGATACTATAAATATAAATAACGCTAAATTTGCTAAGGATTTTAAGCCAATAAATGCCGTCAGCAAACTGCCGGAGTTGCGGGAATACTCGCGCGCTTACCTGCGTCATTTGTTTAAAATAGGCGAACCGCTCGGGCAGAGGTTGGCGAGCTTGAATAATTTGGAGTTTTATTTAAACTTGATGGAGAAAATAAGGCAAAATATTAAGTTGGGGAAAATATAATTTTATGGTTTTTTCTTTTGACAAAGCCGCTTAATTTAGTTAAAGTTAAGAGCATGAAACGGCAACCAAATAAAAAATTATCAGAGCCGAAATCTCCTTTGCCTAAAATAGAAGAGGAGGTTTTAAGTTTTTGGAATAAAAATAAAATTTTTGCCAAATCAGTTACCTCACCTCCGACCCCTCTCCTTAATAAGGAGAGGGTGCCGAAGGCGGGTGAGGTGAAAGACTATGTCTTCTACGACGGCCCGCCGTTTGCTACCGGCACGCCGCATTACGGCCATATCGTCGCAAGCATTATGAAAGACGTCGTGCCGCGCTACTGGACGATGAAGGGCTACCGCGTAGAGCGCAAATGGGGCTGGGATTGCCACGGCTTGCCGATTGAAAACATAGTGGAAAAAGAGCTGGGCTTTAAAAGCAAAAAAGACATTGCCAAATTGGGCGTGGCTAATTTCAATGAAGCTTGCCGCTCCAAAGTCTTGGCTTACGTGGACGAATGGCAAAAAGTCATCAGCCGTTTGGGACGCTGGGCGGATATGGAAAACGCTTACAAAACGATGGACAAGGATTACATGGAAAGTATTTGGTGGGTATTCAAGCAGTTATGGGGCAAAGGTTTGATTTACGAAGGTTATCGCTCCATGCACATTTGCCCGCGCTGTGAGACGACTTTGTCGCAACAGGAAGTGGCGGAGGGGTACAAGGATGTAAAAGATTTGTCGGCGACGGCGAAGTTCAAAATTAAAAGTTCAAAATTAAAAGTAAAAAGTGACGGCGATGTTTATATTCTCGCATGGACTACTACACCTTGGACTTTAATAGGTAATGTGGCGCTTGCTATTAATAAAAATATTAAATATTTAATATTAAATATCGGCGAAGAAAATTATATAATTGCGCAAAACAGAGTCAGTGAAGTTTTGAAAGATCAAAAATATAAAATTATAGAAGAAATTAAGGGCAAAGAGTTAGTCGGTTTACAATATGAGCCGTTGTTTGATTATTATGCTAAAGATGAAAAGTTGGAAAATAAACAAAACGGTTGGAAAGTTTACGCGGCGGATTTTGTAACAACCGAAGAGGGAACGGGCGTGGTTCATATCGCGCCGGCATTCGGCGAAGACGATATGAATTTGGCGAAAACAGAAAACTTGCCTTTTATTCAACATGTGAACATGGACGGCACTTTTAAAGAGGAAGTTACTGATTTTACCGGGTTGCATGTTAAACCGATTGAAGACACGCAGGCAACCGATGTAGAAATTATAAAGTATTTAGCGCGTAAAAATTTATTGTTCAGCAAAGAAAAATACGAGCACAGCTATCCGCATTGCTGGCGGTGCGATACGCCGTTATTAAATTACGCGACTTCGTCGTGGTTCGTAAAAGTGGAAGCGGTAAAACCAGACGCGATAAAATTGGCTGAAAAGATAAATTGGACGCCAAGGCACATTAAAGAAGGCCGATTCGGCCAGTGGCTGGAAGGCGCGCGCGACTGGTCAATTTCGCGGCAGAGGTTTTGGGCTTCGGTGATCCCTATTTGGAGATGCACTAATGAAATAGAAGGTAAGAGGGGGGCAAAACAGAGATGCGGGAATATTAAAATTTTTGGTTCTATAAAAGAATTAGAAGAATTGAGCGGGCAAAAAGTAGACGATTTGCATAAACATATCGTTGATGAAATTACGTTCAAATGTGAAAAATGCGGCGGGCTCATGAAGCGCGTGCCGGATGTTTTAGATACTTGGTTTGATTCCGGCTCCATGCCGTACGCGCAGATGCATTATCCGTTTGAGAATGAGAAAAAATTTGAAAATAATTTTCCGGCGGAATTTATCGCCGAAGGCGTGGACCAAACGCGCGCCTGGTTTTATTATTTGCACGTAATTGCTACGGCAATTAAACAAAAGCCGGCATTTAAAAACGTAATCGTTAACGGCATCGTACTCGCGGAAGACGGCAAAAAGATGAGCAAGCGCCTGCAGAATTATCCGGACCCGATGGATGTTATGAATAAATACGGCGCCGACCCGCTGCGCTATTACTTGTGCGCCTCGCCGGTGATGAAAGCCGAAAGCATAAATTTCTCCGAGAAAGATTTAGTTGAACAAACCAGATTCTTTAATATTCTGCTTAATGTCCTAAGTTTTTACAAAATGTTTGCCTGCCCGTCCGGCAGGCGGGCCGCGGATATGGAAGTAAAAAATTTGGCAGAAAAAGATTTAGTTCATGTGCTGGACAAATGGATAACCGCGCGCTTGGAAGAAACGAAAAAAACAGTAACCAAGAAAATGGACGATTACGATTTGCACGCGATTCGGGAAATTCCTGTTTTTATCAATGATTTGTCAACTTGGTATGTGCGCCGCTCGCGCGCGCGGTTTAAAGGAGATGACGACACTGACAAAATGCGTGCGCTGCAAACCCTGCGCCGGACTTTATACCATTTAGCACGCATTATGGCTCCATTTTTGCCTTTTACGGCCGAACACATTTATCAGGAGCTGGGCGCTGACGTTGAATCAGTGCATTTAAAAGCGTGGCCGGCAGTTAGGAAAGAATGGATTGCTAAAGATGTTTTGCAAAATATGGAGCAAGCGCGAAAAATAGTGGAACTCGGATTGGCTAAGCGGGATGAAGCGGGCATTAAAGTGAGACAGCCGCTTAATCAATTTTTAATTTTCAATTGGCAATTTTCAATGAATGAGCGGGAATACATTCAAGTAGTTAAAGATGAATTGAATGTGAAGGAGGTTGTTTGTAAAAAAGGCAAAGGTGAGCTGGCCGTGGAATTGGATACAAACATCACTTCGGAACTAAAACTTGAAGGCATGAAGCGCGAACTCGTGCGGGCGATAAATAACGCGCGCAAAGAGGCGGGGATGACGATTCAAGATAAAGCGGTAATTTATTTTGCTGCGGGAAACAAAGAAATCGCGGCGGTTTTTGAAAAGTTCAGCGCGGAGATCAAGAAAGAAACATTGAGCGATAGAATTGAAAATAAAAAAGCGGAAAATGGCAAAGAAACGGATGTTAACGGAGAAAAAGTAGAGTTGAAAGTAGAGAAAAAATAATTTTTGTCATTGCGAGGAGTCCCGCGGTACCGCGGGACGACGAAGCAATTCCGTCGTTTTTACAGTAAATAACGGGATTGCCACGCTTCATCCCGCGCTGTCGCGGGATTCGCTCGCAATGACAGTATAAAATAATGAAAAGAAATAAGGAGCAAAATTATTTAATGCGGGATTTAGGAATTGTCGCTTTGAGCATAATTTTAGCGTTAGCGCTGGTTAAAACGCGGGCGCTGGACGGCATCTTATCGTCGGCGCAGGAGGCAACGATAATAGGCAGTTTCCTCGCGGGCATGTTTTACATTTCTATTTTTACCGTCGCGCCGGCAATCGTAGTTTTATCGGAATTGATATCCGGCCTGCCTATTTGGGAGGTGGCGTTGTTTGGAGGGCTCGGCGCCGCGGTCGGTAATTTATTGATTTTCCGTTTCGTAAAAAATAATTTAATGGAAGCGTTGATTTCATGGCTGCGCCGCCATAAAGAAAAGAAAGTATTAATCCTTTTTCGCAGCCGTTGGTTTGATTATATTCTGTTCGCCGCCGGAGCGTTGATCGTTCTTTCTCCTTTGCCGGATGAGTTGGGGCTGGCGCTGATGGGCGTGTTGCGAATCCGCAACGTTTTGTTTTTTCCGGTTTCTTTCGCGCTTAATTTTTTCAGCATCTTAATTTTAGGGTTAGCGGCGAGAAGCCTGTTTTAACTTTATTTTTCTGTCATTCCCGCGTAGACGGGAATCTCGCAGTTAGCGAGTTGTTCACGGGATTCCCGCCTACGCGGGAATGACATGAATTATGCGCAATACTCTTTACGATAAAAATAAAATCGGCAAGTTTTTGGGCTGGGGCGGCGAACATTTAGTTTACGAATATGGCCGAAATAGCGTCATTAAATTCTCGCTGCACGTTTGGCTTGCCGGCAAAAAAGCGGTAGAGAAATTAACGCAAGATTATAAAATCGGGCAAAAATATTTTGCCCCATATTTGTTGCCGACGGAAATTATAGTTTGGTCTCAAGGCAAGAAAGCGGCGGAAGTTCAGGAAAAAATTAAGTGCCGCTTTTTAAAATTAGCCGACTTAGCCGTTCCCTTGATAAAAAAACAGTTTCTTGATATAATGGAACGCTACCGGAGAATGGAATTAGAAATCGGCGTGCCGTTTGATTTATTGGGGCGCGAAGGGCTGTTTAAAATTAAACCGACTTTTTTAAGCAATATTTTGGTAACGCCGGAACAAAAGCTGATTTTAATTGATTTTACCGTGCTCGCGTTAAAACCAACTTGGCGCGACTGGCCGCTTTGGTTTATTATTAAGTGGGCACGGTTGCGGCAAAAACATATTTTGGATAAATTTTGTGCAGCAGCTTAAGATAACAACTATAAGTTGGAAATAAAATAATTTAACGGCAATTGAACAGTAATTTAACAATAATTAAAAAATTACTGTTAAATTATTAAAAAATTATTGATTAATTATTGTGATTTATATGACTATCCAACAAATCTATAAATTAGCCGTTGAGTTAGGCATTAAGCACGACCTGCGCGGTCCGGCGAAAGTAAAAAAGTATTTGGAGCGGGCAAAAAAGAAATACGAAAAATTGCCTAAAGACGAGCAGGCGGAGTTTGATGCTGAAAAATTGACTAACCCTTATTCCGATACGCGCGTCTTGAACGATACGGGCAAACAAGTCAAAAAAGTTTTAGTGGGGATTGATATGGAAGCGCCGGAGTTATTGCTCGCGGATAAATTAAGCGACATTGATTTAGTGATTGCGCATCATCCGGAAGGCCCAGCGCTTGCTTCCTTGCATGATGTGATGGATTTGCAGGCCGAAGTGCTGGCGCAGTACGGCGTGCCGATTAATATCGCCGAAAGCGTTCTGCGTCCGCGCATCAGCGAAGTCAGTCGCGGCATTTCGCCCATCAATCACGACCGCGCGGTGGACGCGGCAAAAATTTTAAATCTGGGCTTTATGTGCGCGCACACGCCCTGCGATAATATGGCGGCCAGTTTTATGACTAAGTTTATTGCCAAAAAAAAGCCGGAAACGGTCGGCGAAATTTTAGAAGCATTAAAAGAAATCCCGGAGTATAAAGAAGCTGCGAGGCGCAAAGCCGGCCCGATGCTTTTTACCGGCTCGCCGGAAAATAGCGCGGGCAAAATCGTAGTAACGGAATTTACCGGCGGCACGGAAGGCTCAAAAGAAATGTACGAAAAAATCGCCGCCGCGGGCATCGGCACCGTGATTGGCATGCACATGCACGAAGAGCACCGCAAAGAAGCGGAAAAATATCATATCAATGTGGTGATTGCCGGCCATATGTCCAGCGACTCCTTAGGCGTTAATTTGTTTTTGGACGAGCTGGAGCGCAAAGGGATAAAAATTACGCCGGTAAGCGGCTTGATTAGGGTAAAAAGAAAGTAAAAAGTTTACCCCGTGCAGTATAGCGAACTACTACAAAGGGGTAAAAGTAAAAAGTAGAAAGTAGAAAGTAGAGACGCCCCTTTGGGGCGTCTTGTGTTTGATTTTTTGGCTCAAAATTGGTAGAGTAAGGGTAAAATAAAGTATATGGAAATAAAGATAATAAAAACTAAAATTCCAAAAGAAGAACTTAAAAGAATGGCGGAAGAAACATTTGGCGATATGGTTAAAATCGTGGTTGATGTTAAGCGGGAAATTATGGCTATCGGCGGCGAAATGCACGCGGACGCGGAAAGTTTATTATTGCAGGATGGCTCGCGGCAAGACGATTTATGGGGGGCGAATCTTTATCCCGATTTATCGCCAGAGAATTTTATTGAGTACCAATCACTGCTTAACATTCGTCCCCGTCTAGGTAATAGAGCGATAGAGATTGAAAGTACGGAAATAAAAAATAAAATAAAAGAAATTATTAATAAGCTAATAGTTTAATTATGACCTTTATTCATAAAGAATTATCCCAAGGCAGATGGCAACAATTAAGTTTGGCTGAACAAATTGGCAACATCGGCGCTGAACTCGCGCGCGCTAAATCATGGGAAAGAAAGAATATGGTTAAGCAAAAAAACCAAGCGTTGGCACGGGCATTAGAGTTGATAGATTTGACATTAGAGAGCGTTAATAGACCGTCTCAACTTAAAGAAATAACGCGGTTGCGCGAAGTCGTCGCTGGTTTATTCGTCGGCAGTGCAGAGGTTTACGCTTCTTTGGCGGATTTAGAAAAAATTTATTTGCCGTTTGCGTTATTAGCGAGAAGATAATTTTATGTTCGCCTTTTTACGCGGTACAATTTTAAACAAAGGGCAAGGATTCGTTATTGTGGAGACTGGCAATATTGGCTACCAGATTTTTGTTAATGCCGTCGCGTACGCGGATTTAAGCATCGGGCAAGAGGTAGAATTTTATTTATACCACCATGTACGCGAGGATATGGAAGACTTGTACGGGTTTAAAAGTTTCGCGGAACTGGAATTTTTTAAATTGCTTTTATCGGTATCGGGCGTGGGGCCGAAATCAGCGCTGGGAATTTTAGGCATGGCTAGCGTGGAAGAGATAAAATCGTCCATTGGGCACGGCGATCCTTCACTTTTGACTAAAGTGTCCGGCATCGGCAAAAAAACCGCGGAACGAATCGTGCTGGAACTGCGCAGTAAAATTGATTATTTAACGCCGCTGAAAGACGGCGCGGCCGGAATGAGCGTTAGCGGCGATGAAATTGACGCGCTCATGTCGTTAGGATATTCTCTGCAGCAGGCACGGGAGGCGCTGAAGAACGTTGAGCCAAGCATTAAAGAAAGCGGGGAAAGAATCAGGTCGGCGCTGCGGGGGCTATCACATAACATTAAAACATAAAAACATTAAAACAAAAAAGCAATTCCATTGGTAATTAGATATTAGGATATTGGATATTATGAAAAAGCGGGGGATAATTTTGTTTAGCGTAATTATAATATTATTAGCGGTAATTTTGATAATAAACAGACAAACATTAGGAGAAAAAAATGTTTTAGGAGGAAAATTAGTAAATGAACAGCCAATACTCAACAGCGAACGGGAAGAAACATCAAAAAAAGAGGATAAAAGCATAGAAGAGAGAAATTTGGTAAAGGAAAATATCCAATATCCAATATCTAATGTTAGCGCTGAAAGCATCGCAGAAGGTGGAAGTCGTAATCAAAACAAATCAGACTATAAACAATATTATCTAGTAACTAGAGTTATTGACGGAGACACTATTGACGTAAACAGCGGGACGACTACCGAGCGCGTGCGTTTAATCGGCATTAACACGCCGGAAGTCGTTGACCCCAGAAAACCGGTTGAATGTTTCGGCCGGGAAGCAAGCCAAAAAGCGCACGAATTTTTAGAAAACCAAGCAGTTTATTTAGAGCCGGACGAAACGCAAGACGAGCGGGATAAATACGGGCGGCTCTTGCGTTACGCTTGGCGCGCCGATGGGGTTTTTTATAACTGGGAAATCATCAAACAGGGCTACGCTTACGAATATACTTATTTTACTCCTTATAAATATCAGGCGGAATTTAGGCAGGCGGAAACTCTTGCGCGCGACCATAAATTAGGGCTGTGGGCGGATAACGCTTGCACCGTTGCTAACAATTTAAACGCTTCTACTCCCACCGCCAGTGCTTTGCCATCCAATCCGAATTGCAACATCAAAGGAAACATCGCGAGCGATGGCGAAAAAATTTACCATTTGCCGAGTTGCGACTATTACGCTAAAACAATGATTAATTTAGGGCAGGGCGAGCTTTATTTTTGTTCGGAAGAAGAGGCGGTCGCGGCCGGCTGGCGAAAGGCGCAGAACTGCGAATAATATAATGCAAATCTATCCCGCAGTACTGCGGGACAAATACTGCAAATAATTCGTATGCAAATAAATAATGCAATGCATTCGTATGCACACCTCATTTCTACAATCACAAGGCTGGGAAGAATTTCAAAAGTCAGTTGGTTATCAGACGTTTAGAGTTGATAGCGCGCTTTTAATTAAGAAGTCATTGTTTTTTGGCAAGAGTTATTTTTATGCGCCCAGAGCAGGAACGAGTAACGGGGAACGAGTAACGGGAAATTTTATTGATGATATTATTCAGTTGGCGAAGAAAGAAAATTGTATTTTTTTAAGAATAGAACCACAAAATCAATTATCAATTAAAAATTACGAGTTACGAAAAGTTGCGGATGTCCAGCCCAGCCAAACGATAATTTTAGATTTAACAAAAAGCGAAGAAGAATTGCTGGCCGGTATGCATCCCAAAACAAGATATAACATTAGGCTGGCGGAGAAGAAAGCCGTTACCGTGCGGACCGTAGAGACGCGCCACGGCGCGTCTGAAGATTTTGAAAAATTTTGGGAGTTGATGGAGGAAACCGTCGGAAGAGACAAGTTCCGTTCTCATGGGAAGGAATATTATAAAACTATGTTAGGCTCGCTTGACATTTCAATTCCCACCGCCCCCGCCTCCTCCCCGCCTCGCCGGCCGGCAGGCTCTAAGGAAGGGAACGACGGCAACAAACTTAGTGTCAGATTGTATTTTGCCGAGTATGAAAATAAAATTTTAGCCGCCGGCATCTTTGCTTTTTACGGCGATGTGGTTACATACTTACACGGCGCCTCCACGCATAAACACAAAGAAATAATGGCGCCGTACGCGTTGCATTGGAAGATGATAAAACTTGCCAAGCAATTGGGTTATAAACATTATGATTTTTACGGCATTAACGAAAAGAAATGGCCGGGGGTGACAAGATTTAAGCGCGGCTTCGGCGGGAAAGAAGTAAATTATCCGGGATGTTTTGACATTATTTTTGATAAAGAGTGGTATGGGGCGTATAAAGTTTTAAGGAGAATTAAAAGTATAATTTAACAATAATTAAACAGTAATTTTTACAATAATTTTTTATAATTATTGTTAAATTATTGTAAAATTTTTGTGCAATTATTGTATATAATAAAAAAATTTATTCCAATAAAATTATTCAAAAGGCTTCAACCCGCCTACCATTTTATTTTGGCGTGGCTCGCGGCTGTTTGGTATAAATTTCCGTCGGAAAAATTAATCGTCATCGGCGTTACCGGCACTACCGGCAAAACAACCTCGGTGTATTTAATCGCCAAAATGTTAGAGCAGGCCGGCTATAAAGTCGGCTATACTTCAACGGCGATGTTTAAAGCGGCGGATAAAGAATGGCTGAACGATAAAAAAATGACGATGGTCGGAAGATTTTTTACGCAAAAGATGTTGCGCCAAATGGTAAAAGCCGGCTGCGAATACGCTGTTATTGAGACTACCTCGCAAGGAATTGAGCAATTCCGCCATCGCTTTGTTAATTACGACATTTTAGTTTTTACCGGGCTTTACCCGGAGCATATTGAAGCGCACGGCGGTTTTGAGAATTATAAAGCAGCCAAGGGCAAACTGTTTGAGCATTTGTCGGAATGCAAATCAAAGTACGGCAACGAAAGAAAGAAAGTGCAGCCGATAAAAAACGAGATTAAAAAAATTCATTTGGAGCGGGTGCCAAAAATTATTATCGTTAACGGCGATGACAAGCAGGCGGAATATTTTTTAAACTTTAAAGCGGAAGAAAAAATTACTTATCACATAGCACACAACACAAAACAGATAACACAAATTAAAGAGGAAAAGAAAATAATAGCGAACAATGTGGCGGCTAAAGACAATGGTGTCCAGTTTTTTGTAGAGGGGGTCAGGTTTAATTTGCGCCTGCTGGGCGAGTTTAATGCGCAGAATGCGCTGACGGCAATCAGCGTAGGAATATCGCAGGGATTAAGCTTAGAACAAATTAAATCAGGGTTGGAAAAAATAACTGGCGTGCCCGGCCGGTTTGAGCGGATAACCTCACCCCGCCTCACCCCTGCCTTGCCGGCAGGCAGGCCTAACCCCTCTCCTTATCAAGGAGCGGGGGATGATTTTAATGATTTTACCGTCATTGTAGATTATGCCTTTGAGCCGCGGGCGGTAGCCAAATTATACGAGACAGTTAAGCTGATTGAGCATAATCGCATTATTCACGTTTTAGGTTCGGCTGGCGGCGGGCGCGATATCGCGCGGCGGCCTTTACTCGGTAAAGCCGCGGGCGAATGCGCTGACGTTATAATTATTACTAACGAAGACCCTTACGATGACGACCCGCAAATTATTATTGACCAGGTGGCGGTAGGCGCGGCCAAAGCGGGTAAGATATTAGGGGAAAATTTATTTAAAATAATGGATAGGCGCGAGGCGATCAAGCAAGCTCTAAAAATCGCAGCGGCAGGGGATGTGGTTTTAATTACGGGAAAAGGATGCGAACAGGCGATTTGCGTTGCCGGCGGCAAAAAAATTCCTTGGGACGACCGGCAGGTTGTCAGGGAGGAATTGGGAAAGGAAGTTAGAAGTAAGGAGTTATAAAGTCATTAGTTACTTAGTCAAATCATTTTTTTTGTTTTGATGTTTTATGTTACATGTTAAGTGTTATATGAGAGTGTGGATAACTTAGATTAACAAGAAGTAATTAATATCATAAAAAGGCAGATTTTATTTAATTTTAGCTTAAAAATTAGTGCTCTTGCATTTTTAATAAAAATAATCTTTAAAGCCCCTATTGACAATTATTTTTATTATTGTTAATATGAGGCTACGTAAGATGTAAAATCTCATAACTTTTTGTGCAAACAAAATGGTTTATAGTATATAGACGACACTCTGAATAAACGGTTCTTATTTTCTATTCAAACAAGAGGCCGTTTTTCTTTTTTTATCAAAATTATCTTAAGGCAATTTAAAATTACTACCCAAACATAACTCAAGTGTTTTATCCCGCCCCCGCCATCAGCCAATAGATTTTTCCGCTAGTTAATCCTGCCTTCAAGAAAAGGACCTGGATATTTTTTTGTACGCCGCAAAATTCGCGCGGCCGGCTATTAACAATAGACAGATTTTTTTAAATTATTTTAGGCAGCAAATAAAATATTATGTCTAACGCCAAGGCAAAAACCACCATTGAGCGCAAATTTTTTTCGCCGCAGACGGTAGCGATGGAGATGCCGGATTTAATTGAGGTGCAAAAAGATTCTTACCGTTGGTTTACTGAAGAGGGCTTGCGCGAACTTTTTGACGAAATTTCTCCCATTAAAGATTTTATCGGCCGTAACCTGGAATTATATTTTGACGATTACTATTTGGACCAGCCGAAATTTTCCGAATTAGAAAGTAAAGCCAAAAACATTACCTTTGAAGTGCCCTTGCGCGTGCAGGCCCGTCTTTATAATAAGCAAACAGACAAATCAATTACGCAAGAAGTGTTCTTAGGCGATTTGCCGCTGATGACTAAGCGCGGCACTTTCGTCATCAACGGCATTGAACGGGTAGTGGTGTCGCAACTGATTCGTTCGGCCGGCGTTATTTTTACCGCCGAAATGATTAAAGGGCGAAAATATTACGGCGCCAAAATAATCCCTAACCGCGGCGCGTGGCTGGAAATTGAAACCGACGCCAATAACGTCATTTGGGTAAGGATAGATCGTAAGCGCAAAGTGGCGGTTACCTCTCTGTTGCGCGCCTTTGGCTACGAAACCGACGCGGAACTCAAAGAGATGTTTAAAGAGGCGGAAGCGGACGGCGAGGCCAGTTTTCTGGAAGCCACCATCGCTAAAGACATCGCTAAAAACGAAGCCGACGGTTTGAAAGAAGTTTATAAGCGCATTCGTCCGGGAGATTTAGCCACCGTAGATAACGCGCGGAATTTAATTTACTCCATGTTTTTCCGCTTTGACCGCTATGACTTTGACCGCGTCGGCCGCTATAAATTAAACAAGCGCTTTGGTTTTGACATCCCCATTAATAAAGAAACGCGCATTTTCCGCCGCGAAGATTTAATCGCTATTTTAAAAGAAGTAATTCGTCTCAACATTACTCAAGGCAAGGAAGACGACATTGACCACCTCGGCAACCGCCGCATTCGCGCCGTGGGAGAATTAATCCAAAATAAATTCCGCCTGGGGCTTTCCCGCATGGAGCGCATCGTTAAAGACAGAATGAGTACGACTGACATGGCCGAATTAACGCCGAACAAGTTGATTAACGCCCGGCCGGTAATCGGCGTCGTCAAGGAATTTTTTATGTCCTCGCAGCTCTCGCAGTTTATGGATCAGACCAATCCGTTAGCCGAGCTGGAGCACAAACGGCGCCTCTCCGCCATGGGTCCGGGCGGATTAACCCGCGAGCGGGCTGGTTTTGAGGTGCGCGATGTGCATACAACGCACTATAGCCGCATCTGCCCGATTGCCACTCCGGAAGGGCCGAACATCGGCTTAGTCGGGCACATGGCGTCTTACGCCCGGCTGAACAGCTACGGCTTTTTGGAAGCGCCCTACCGAGTAGTTTTGCACGACATTAATAACGACCCGAAAGTAACGGCTGGTAAAATTTTGCGCGCCGATGTTTACGACGATAAAGATTCGTCTAAAGCAGGCGAACTAGTGGCTAAAGCAGGCGCTAAAATTGACGAAAAATTGGCGGCTCGCTTAGCTAAATTAGGCCCCGTCACCATTCCGATCAAGCCGATAGTCACGAACGAGATAAAATATCTTGACGCCTTTGAGGAAGAAAAGTACATTACTACTTTTTATACGGTGCCGACCGATGAGAACGGCTACTTTTTAGTGGAGAAAGCGGAAGTAAGAAAGTATGGCGAGCCCTCCATTGAACAAATATCCCAGATTGATTTTATGGAGGTAGCCGCTAACCAAATCGTTTCCGTCGCTACCTCTTGCATTCCGTTTTTGGAGCACGACGACGGCATTCGGGCGTTAATGGGCACCAATATGCAGCGGCAAGCGGTGCCGCTGATTATGCCCGAGGCGCCGATTGTCGGCACCGGCATTGAGCGGCGAGCGGCTATTGATTCCGGCCACATCGTTATTAACGAAGCAGACGGGGTAGTGGCCGCCGTTCAAGGCGACAGAATTGACGTTAAAAGCAAAGATAATAAAATTATTTCTTATCAATTAAATAAATTCGTTCGCTCTAATCATTCCACCTGCATTAATCAACACCCGACAGTCGGCAAGGGAGACAAAGTCGCCCCCGGAGACGTCCTCTCCGATGGAGCGGCCATTGCCAACGGGGAGATTGCCATCGGTCGTAACGTGCTGGTTGCTTTTATGACTTGGGAAGGGTTTAACTTTGAAGACGCCATCATTATTTCCGAGCGTTTGGTTGAGCATGACCTTTATTCCTCGATCCACATTGAAAATTACACTATTGACGTGCGCGATACTAAACTCGGCCCCGAAGTGGTAACCCGCGACATCCCCAACATTTCCATCGAGCGCTTAAAAGATTTGGATGAAAACGGCATTATCCGCATCGGCGCCGAAGTATCTTCCGGGAATATTTTGGTGGGCAAGATTACTCCCAAAGGCGAGACTGAATTGTCGGCGGAAGAAAAATTGCTGCGCGCTATTTTTGGCGATAAAGCCAAAGACATCCGCGACAGTTCGCTTTATTTAGAGCACGGCGAACACGGCAAAGTAGTGGACATAAAAATATTTTCCCGGGAAGACGGCGATAAATTGCCGGCCGGCGTTATTCAATCAACCCAAGTTACTATCGCCAACCTGCGCAAAATTCAAGTCGGCGATAAAATGGCCGGCCGGCACGGCAACAAAGGCGTAATTTCTCGCATCGTGCCGGTTGAGGATATGCCGTATTTAGAAGACGGCACTCCCGTCGATATAATTTTATCTCCTTTGGGGGTTGTTTCTCGCATGAATTTAGGCCAGCTGTTAGAAACGCATTTGGGGCTGGCCGCTCATAAATTAGGGTACCGGGTAGCGACGCCGCCGCTGAACGGAATAACGGAAGAGCAGATCAAGTCCGAATTAAAGCGGGCCGGTTTCCCCACCAGCGGCCAAGTCGCTTTGTACAACGGCAAGACCGGCGAAAGATTTGATAAGTTAGTAACGGTGGGCTATAAGTACATGCTGAAACTAAACCACATGGTAGAAGATAAAATGCATCAGCGCTCTATCGGCCCTTATTCTTTGATTACGCAACAGCCCTTAGGCGGCAAAGCGCAATTTGGCGGCCAGCGTTTTGGGGAAATGGAAGTGTGGGCGTTGGAAGCTTACGGCGCGGCGCATACTTTGCAAGAAATTCTCACCATCAAATCCGACGACGTCCCCGGCCGTTCCAAAGCTTACGAAGCGATCATTAAAGGCGAGGAAATCCGCAAGCAAAACGTGCCGGAATCATTTAACGTGTTGGTGCGGGAAATGAAGGGTTTGTGTTTGGACGTGGAATTGATCGGCGTGCAACAAGTAATAGACGAAGACGCGGCCGGAGTCGCTGAAGACACGACTACTGATAAAAATAACTATGCTTAATCCTCTAAAAACAACCGACTTTGACGCCATTAAACTCCGGCTCGCTTCGCCGGAAGTGATTTTAGGATGGTCGCACGGAGAGGTAACTAAGCCGGAAACCGTTAACTATCGGACGCAAAAACCGGAAAAAGACGGCTTATTCTGCGAACGGATTTTTGGCCCGTCTAAAGATTGGGAATGCTATTGCGGCAAATACAAAAAAATTCGTTACAAAGGGATAATTTGCGACAAATGCGGAGTGGAAGTGACTCGCAGCGTGGTGCGGCGCGAACGGATGGGGCACATTAAATTGCAGGCGCCGGTAACGCATATTTGGTTTTTGCGAGGCATCTCCTCGAAAATCGGGTTAATATTGGATTTGCCCTCAACGGCTTTAGAAAAGGTAGTTTATTTCGCCAGCTTCATCATCACTGACGTGGATATGGAATTGAAACAAGCGACGCTCGAGCAGATAAAACAGGAGTACAAAAGCAAACAAAAACAAATTGAAGCTGAATTTAAAAATAAAAAATCCGCCCTGCAAAATCAGGAGCGTCAAGCAGAGGAGTCAGGCCAATTAGAAAAAATTCGGGCGGAAAAAGAAGAAAAACTGGAACAAGCTTTTAAAATCGCGCAAGAAGAAATAAAAGAAATCAAATCGTTGGCGGTTATTTCCGAACATACTTATCAGAATTTAGCCCTTAAATACGGCCATATTTTTGAGGCGGGCATCGGCGCGGAGGCGATTTTGAAATTAATGCAGCGCCTTGATTTAAAAAAAACCATTAAAGAATTAGAGCGCGAACTGGAAACCATCATTGATTCTAAGCGCGATAAGCTGCTCCGGCGTTTAAAGATATTAAAAAGTCTGTTAGTTAACGATTTGCGGCCGGAATGGATGGTATTAACGACTATTCCGGTTATTCCGCCTGACTTACGGCCGATGGTGCCGCTGGATGGCGGACGGTTCGCCACTTCGGATTTAAACGATTTATACCGCCGGGTTATCGGCAGAAACAATCGGCTCAAGCAATTGATGGATTTGAACGCGCCGGAAGTTATCTGCCGCAATGAAAAGCGGATGTTGCAGGAGGCGGTGGACGCTTTAATTGATAATTCCGCCCGCCACGGCAAAACCGTAACCGCTTCCACCGGACAAAAGCGGATGCTTAAATCCCTCGCGGACATTTTAAAGGGAAAGCAAGGGCGCTTCCGGCAGAATTTGCTCGGCAAGCGCGTTGATTATTCCGGCCGTTCGGTGATTGTAATCAACCCCCGCCTGAAACTTTACCAGTGCGGTTTGCCGAAAAAAATGGCGCTGGAGTTGTTCAAGCCGTTTATCATCAGTAAGTTAATCAAGCAGGAAATCGTGCATAACGTCCGGAGCGCTTCCCGTTACATTGAAGCCGGCTCGGACGATGTTTGGGACATTTTGGAAAAAATTATTCAAGACGCTTACGTGTTTTTAAATCGGGCGCCGACTTTACACCGCTTAGGCATCCAGTCGTTCAAGCCGATTTTAATAGAAGGCAAGGCCATTCAAATCCACCCGCTGGTTTGCACCGCCTTTAACGCCGACTTTGACGGCGACCAAATGGCGGTGCACGTGCCTTTGACCAAAGAGGCGGTTGCCGAATCCCGCGATCTTATGCTCGCGAGCCATAATCTGCTCAAGCCAGCTACCGGCAGCCCCATTGTTACCCCTTCCCAGGACATCGTTTGGGGCTCTTACTACCTGACTGATTTAGATGAGCGTCTGCAGACAGACAAACTGCCGTTATTTGCCGACGAAGAAGAGGCGTTATTGGCCTATGAAGTCGGCGCCGTTACCCTGCAAGCGCCGATAAAAACCAGGATAAAAATCGGCAGCCGCAAAATAGAGATTTTAACCACCACCGTCGGCCGCATCGTCTTTAATAGCGTGTTGCCCGATAAGTTAAGATTTATCAACGACGTTGTGGCGAAGAAAAATTTAAATCAGATAATTAAAGATTGCTTGTATGTTTATGGCGAAGACCGGACGGTGCAGCTGTTAGACGAATTAAAAGATCTGACGTTAGATTTTATTACCAAAAGCGGCCTGTCTTGGGGAATGGAGGATTTGCCCGATACGACCGAGCGCGATAAAGCGATTGAGGAGTCGGATAAAAAAGTAGACGCCGTCCAGGAGCAGTACGAAGAAGGGCTGTTGACTAAAAGCGAGCGGTACGCGAAAATCATCCAGCTTTGGACGGAAACCAAAGATAAAATATCGGACGTCATTAAAAATAAAATTGATCGGCATGGCTCGATCTATTCCATGATTCAGTCGGGGGCGCGCGGTTCCTGGGCGCAGCTGACGCAGCTAGTGGGCATGAAAGGGCTGGTAACGTCTCCTTCCGGCGCCATTATTGAGTTGCCGGTAAAAGGCAATTTTAAGAAAGGATTTGACGTTTTAGAATATTTTATCGCTACCCACGGCGCCCGCAAAGGTTTGTCGGACACCGCCTTGCGCACGGCTAACGCCGGCTATCTCACCCGCCGCTTGATTGACGTCGCTCAAGACGTGGTTATTACCGAGCAAGATTGCGGCTCACAAGCGGGCTTTGTCATCACCCAGGCAGAAAGCGCGGAATTAGGCACTACCTTGCTGAAGCGCATTATCGGCCGTTACTTAGCGGCGGATTTACTTAACAGCCGAGGCAAAGCGTTAGCCAAAGCAGGCGAATTGTTTACTGATGAAATGGCGCAAAAGTTAGAAAAAGAAATTATAGAGCAGGCCGCCGTGCGCAGCCCGCTAAACTGCCAATGCGAGAAAGGAATTTGCGCTACTTGCTATGGCTATGACTTAAGCTACAACAAGCCGGTGCGTTTAGGAGTCGCCGTCGGCATCATTGCGGCGCAATCCATCGGCGAACCGGGCACGCAGCTGACGATGAGGACTTTCCATACCGGCGGCGTAGCGGGCGAGGACATCACTCAAGGTTTGCCGCGCGTGGAAGAAATTTTTGAAGCTCGGCCGCCCAAACGGCGCGCTTTCGTCGCCGACGTAGAGGGAGCGGTAAAAATAGAATCCATGGAGCGGACCATCGCCGATGAACAAGGTAAAGTCATCACTCAAGACATCAACGCCAAAGTCATTAAAGTTACCTATCAAGGAGTAGACAGCGATAAATATTATTTCGCCGAGATTGCTCGAGACATTTTAACCAGCCAGTCCGCTAAAGGCAATGAGCCCGCCAAAGACAAGCAAACTAAAAAGAAATTAAGGCCGGTTATTTTAGTAAAAGACGGCGAGCAAGTTAAGCGCGGGCAAACTCTGTTTTCCATGGGGGAGGCGGCAATCAAAGCTAAAAACGCCGGCGAGGCCAAAATCAATGATAAATACGTCAAAGTCAGTTTTACCGCCGACAAAGTAAAGGAATTTATTATCCCTAAGGGGTACGCCATTTGGGTTAGCGAAGGCCAGCGCATCGCCAAAGGAACGCAATTAACGGATGGGAGTTTAGACTTACAGCAATATTATGCCCTCTGCGGGGGGCTTGCCACCCAGCGGTACATCATTCACGACATCCAGTACGTTTACTCCTCCCAAGGGCAGCCGTTAAACGACAAGCATATTGAAGTGATCGTGCGGCAGCTGTTTTCCCGGATTTTAATCAAAGACGGGGGCGACACCGACCTTTTACCGGGCGAGGTGATAGAAAAAGCGGTATTTCAAAAAGCTAACCGCGAGGCGAAGACGCGCAAAGCTAAGCCCGCGAGCGGCGAGCAACTTTTACTGGGCATGACAAAAGCTTCGCTCACCACCGATAGCTTTCTGTCGGCCGCTTCTTTTCAGGAAACGGCCCGCGTGCTGATTGAGGCGGCAGTGACCGGCAAGGTTGACGGCTTGGAAGGATTAAAAGAAAACGTCATCATTGGCCGTTTAATTCCAGCCGGCACCGGTTTTCGGGCGTATAACAGGCAAGAGGAAAGGGAACAAGCGGAAGCAGAGAGAAAAAAATAACATAAAAATCTAAAAAGAAGCGCGCTAACGAACATTAGGGCGCCTCTTTTATTTTGTGAAAATTTATGTATAGTAAGAAGTAGGCGGCAGACGAAAGGAGGCGCAATAATGTTGATTGATGGGATTTCTTTAGATAAAGTTATGGAGTTGCCTAATGATTGGGTGGAACCGAGTAAGCCCAATCCGTTAGCTAAAAACGCCGTTGCCTCTCTCTGCGCAAGTTTTCTGAACAAGTGCCCAGATTGCGACTGCAGTCTCGCCGGGCAAGATTGGCGGAACTTTCGCCAGATGATTCAGGAAAAAACAGGGAGAAGCTTTGATTCCAGACTTATTTGGGGCATTTTCAACAAAGTGAGGGAATTAGCCAAAGTGAGGGAATTAGCCGATGAAGGAACAGCCCGATAAAAAAGTCAGTCAGCATCAAAAAACAATCCGCTGCCGCTTAAATTTTTAGCCCCGATTAGAAAATAATCGGGGTTTTCACTTTTTACCAGTTTAGATAGCCGCCAATTTTTAACCCCATTTTATCCGCCAGCCCGGCGTTTATTTCCAAAACAAATTGAGCCGGCTGCCGGGAGGCGATGAGGGGGCAGGGGTCTTGCCGGCAGGGTTGGACTTGGCGGCTGACATCAACCACTCTTTTATTTTCATCCAGCCAGACGATGTCTAAGGGGATTAAAGTGTTTTTCATCCAAAAGTTATAAAAATTTGCTTGCGGAAAAATAAACAGCATGCCGGCATCTTGGTCTAATCGCGGGCGGTTCATTAAGCCTTGAGCCCGTTCTGCCGCATTGCGAGCCAACTCAACCTGAAAACAGGAGCCAGCCCAGCAGACGCTCGGATTTTTATTTTGGCTGATAATATTAGCGCAGCCGGCCGTCATCAGACTAAGCGCGAGCGGCAATAAAATTATTAATTTCATGGCGGTAGTTGCCGGCGTTTAATTGTCGGCGGCGACAGTCAGTTCCATTAATTTTTTTTTATCGCCGCTAAACTGGCTGATTAATTTGCCGCCGTCCAAAATTTCTACCAAGAGCGGCGTTTTATTTTTATTCACATGGATTAAAAAATTGCCCAGCTCAATCACGTGGTCAATGGCGCCGGCGGCAATTCCCAGGGAGACAATGTTTGATTCAGGATCGTAGCGCATATTTATAAAATTATTTCGTTGGATAAAAGGTGATGATTTTACTCATTCGTCCTTCTTTTTTTACTACCACGGTCAGCCCGTCTCGGCGATAATAAAAATATTTGCTTTTTTTGACCGCGGCGTCGGGCAAACGCAGCGCCTCCTCTACCTGTTCTTTGGTAATAAAAACTTTATACTTATTGAGTATTTCAAATTTGTCGTTACTGTATTTGGTAAAATATATATTTTGGCTAACCATAAAAAGTGTGGTAAAGTATAGTTATTGTAGCATAAATTCACCCCCACACCTAATATTATGTTTTATTTATATATCTTAAAGAGTGACAGGGATAATCATTTATACATAGGATCTACTAAAGATTTAACTAGACGATTTAAAGAACACAATAATGGTGTCGTATGTTCAACTAAAAATCGCAGACATTTAAAATTAGTATATTATGAAGCTTATAGCGTTGAGTCTGAAGCAAGAAAACGCGAACATAATTTAAAATTAAGAGCTAATGCTTTAAACCAATTAAAAATAAGGATACGGGAAAGTTTAAAGCATTAGGTGTGGGGGTGTATGCCAGTTGACAAAAACATCAGTTATGATAGCTTGATAAAAGATTACGAGCGTCGGCTGTCGCAAGCAGACAAGCGCAAGCGGGCGCGGATGAAAGTAAGCGGGAGCTCCACCAAAAGATTGGCTACTCTTATAATAAAGAGCAAAAAATAATATTTAATCATGTTTTTTATAAGTGAAAAGTGAAAAGTGAACAGTGAAAAGGAGCAAAGCATAAATCTTAACTTCCGTTCACTGTTCGCTATTTACTAATCACTTTATTTTTATGCAGGCAGTAATACTCGCCGCCGGCAAAGGCGTCCGGATGAGGCCTTTGACTTACGACATTCCCAAACCAATGGTAAAAGTAGCCGGCAAAAATTTGTTAGAACATAAATTAGACCAGTTGCCGGACGGCATCGACGAAGTCATCATGGTAGTCGGTTATTTGGGCGATCAGATCATCAATTATTTCGGCGGGAAGCATCAAGGAAAAAAAATAACTTACGTCAGGCAAGAAGAATTATTAGGCACGGGCAAGGCGCTATGGCTCGCGCGCGGCCAAATTACAGGAAAATTTATCAGCCTGATGGGGGACGATATTTATTTACGCCAAGATTTAGAAAAATGTTTAGAGTATGACTGGGCGGTATTAGCGCAAAAAGTTGCCGGTCCGGCGCGCGGCGGGCGCATCGTTTTGCGTTCGGACGGGCATCTGCAGGAAATTATTGAAGGCGAACATAACCACGGGCACGAACATTTGATGAATACCGGCGTTTTCGTAATGGAGCCGGAAATTTTTGACTATGAGTTGGTTAAACTGCCGGGCAAAGAAGAATGGGGCCTGCCGCAGACATTAGTCAAGGCGGCGCAGGATTTTGACGTTAAAATCGTGACAGCCAGTTTTTGGCTGCCGGTGACGGATGTTGAAGATTTAAAGAAAGCGGAGAAGATACTGAAGTCCGTAAAGTCCATAAAGTCGTAAAGTCCATAAAGTCAATTCTTTATTTAAAACTTTAAGGACTTTTGACTTTACGACTTTTGACTAATTTTACCGGCTGCAGCCAATAGCAGTCATTAGGAGCGCGGTTTGCCCCGGCCCGGCCGGGATGCCTTGACCGATAAAAAAAGCTCCCGCTCGTGGACTGGAACAATAAGGAGAAGAGAGAGGCATTAAGAGGTGCCGGTATTGTTTAGCAATTTGAGGACCGTAAATAATCACGTCCGCCAAAGCATTGCCGACATATTGGGGGCCGATTAAACGCTGTTGCAGATCTCCCGGCGGCGGGCAAGGGGTGGTGGCGCAAACCCAAGGCGGCGTGCCAATGTTAGTGGGCGTTGGTATTACCAGACCGATGCGGCCGCCGACTATTACGCCGCCGCCGCTGCCGGCGGCAAATACGGAAGTGGAAAAGAGAGCTAAAATAATTATCGTCACGATCAGGGCGGCGATAAAGAGGTTGCGGATGGTGGAATCGGAAATATTTCTCATAGAAATTTAAAAGTTAAGGGAGTATTTGCTGATTATATTATAGCAGAGATTTACTAAGATAACCAATGTAGATATTGGGATATAAGGATATTAAGATATTCATATTTTAAAATTTAACCAATATCCTAATATCCCCAATATCTAATGTTCTCTTGGAATGCGTTGAAATAATTTTATGAACATTCTCCAGCAAACAAAGCAATTATGTCAGCAATATAACATTAAGCCTGTCCGTTCGCGCGGGCAGAATTTTTTAATCAGGCAAGATATTTACGAAAAAATTACGGCGGCGGCGGAATTGAAATCAGACGACATCGTGCTGGAAGTCGGGGCGGGGTTGGGATTTTTAACCGAGATGCTGGCGCGGAAAGTTAAGCGGGTGACAGCGGTGGAGATGGATAACAATTTAGCGGAAGCGTTGAAGGTGAGATTGGAAAAACAGGGGATGGGAAACGTAAAGATAGTGAATGGCAATATTTTAAAATCTCAAAATTCAAATAGACCCCTCTCTAACCCTCCCCTTAGTAAGGGGAGGGAAGGGTGGGGTGGTTACAAAATCGTCGCGAACTTGCCCTATAACATAACATCAAGATTTTTGCGGAAATTTTTATCAGAAGTTGAGGATAAGCCAAGCGGAATGATTTTGATGTTGCAGAAAGAAGTGGCGGAAAGAATTTGCGCTCGGCCGGGGAAAATGAGTTTGCTTTCGGTGTCGACGCAGTTTTACAGCGAGCCGAAAATTATCGCTTATGTTCCGGCGGATGCTTTTTGGCCAAAACCAAAAGTGGCCAGCGCGATAATTCACCTCACCCGCCTTCTGCACCCTCTCCTTACTAAGGAGAGGGGAAGGGGCGAGGCAGAGGAAAAGTTTTTTAGGTTGGTAAAAGTTGGGTTTAGCGCCAAACGGAAGCAGTTGCAAGGGAATTTGACCAAAGGATTAAAAATTAAGAAAGAAGACGTAAATAAAATTTTAGAGGGATGCGGGCTGAAGGAAACGGCGCGAGCGCAGGAATTGTCGCTGGAAAATTGGCGTGATTTGTACTTTGCTTTAGATAGGCGAAATATGTTATAATTATACACAAGAGGAAATTATTTCAAAGTTCAGATTATTGTATTTCTACTATATTTCGTGACAACCCGCCGGCTTTGGCGGGGTGGAGCATAGTTCTATGTATTATGTATTGTTTCTATGATTTAAATAAATATGTCTAATTTTAATCAAGAAAATAATAATTCCATTCCAGATGATGAATACATCTCCGGCGATGATTACCGCGAGCAACTGCAAAATTTACAGCCAAAACAGGCGCAAAATTTTAGCTGGCAGCAGAAATTGGCCGTGTCTTTTCTAGTGGCATTCGGCGTAAGCGCTTTAATTTTATGGGTAGTGCAATTTAAAAGCGGTTTGCAGGTTACCAAACCGTTGACGGCCGAGGAATTAGCGCAGCTTAATCAGTCTAAAAATCCGGAAGCGGCCGCTTTGGATTCGCTGCGCAACCAAGACACCGACCAGGACGGTTTGTTTGATTATGACGAATTGTACGCTTATAATACCTCGCCTTATTTAGAAGACAGCGACAGCGACGGCATTGCGGATAAAAAAGAAGTTGAGCAAAATACCGACCCTAATTGCCCCGCCGGGCAAAGCTGCGCCGAGCAGACTGTTTCGTCGCCGTCCGCGCCGGCAGCGACGCCGCCGACAGGCGCTCCAGCCGTTTTGCCGGCCGGATTAGGCGCGACGCAGCCTAATTCCGCGCCGTTCGGCTCGCCCGCCGCCGGCGGTTTGGACGCATCCAGCCCGGACGCGTCTAAAGTGCTGGGCGGAGAGGTGGACGCGGCGACTTTGCGCGCGCTGCTGCGTTCAGCCGGCATGAGCGCGGATATTTTGGATAAAATCAGCGATGAACAATTAATGCAAGTTTACGAGCAGACGCTGAAAGGACAGCAAAACAATTAATAATTACGAATTATCAATTACGAATTACGGTAATTAAGTTATGAAGGAAAATGTTGTGGCGATTAAAAGTTACGCGTTTGCATTGAGGATAGTCAATTTATACAAGTACTTGGTGAATGAGAAACATGAATATGTTTTATCCAAACAAGTTTTAAGAAGCGGCACCGCTATCGGCGCCAATATAGAAGAAGCAATCGGCGGGCAATCAAATAAAGATTTTGTTTCTAAATTATCCGTAGCTTACAAAGAGGCTCGTGAAACTCGTTATTGGATAAATTTATTGCGTGATACTAAATATTTAAAACCAAACTTTGCCGAATCACTTTTAGTAGATTGCGAAGAAATCTGTAGAATTATCGGCAAAATACAAACAACCATGAAAAATAAAAATTTGTAATTGAAAATTCGTCATTGATAGTTGATTTAGTATTAGTATTGGTATTAATTGATAATTCGTAGTTGATAATTGTTAATTGATTTTCCCCATGCTTTTCCGAAAAAAATTAAAAAAAATAATTTTAGGGCTGACAATAGTTGGGTTGTTTTTTATTATGTCGGCAGTGGCGTTGCCGCGGTCAGTGTTTGCTCAGATAAATTTTAGCGATTTAGGAATGACTCCCGCTGAGTTTAACGATATGGGGGCGTATAATCAGCGCATGCTCGCACAAACTATTGGTATTGATGTTAAAGATTTGCGAGCGCAGGCCGATATAGAGGCAGTCAAACAAAAACAACAAGAGGGCAACTGGTTGACTAAAGCATTAGACACCTTAAATAAAGGGTTAGCCAAAGCCGGTTCGGTCGCTTTTCAAAGCGGGCTGACTACAATGCTTAATACGCTTGCCTATGACGCGGCTAATTACGTCGCCAGCGGCCTTACCGGCCAGCAAGCCGCTTTTGAAACGAGAAGTTTGGGCGACGTATTTAAAGACAGTTTGGACGCGGGAGCCGGAGAGTTTTTGCATACTTTAGGCGCGAAAGGTTTTGGCGGCATTAATTTATGCCAGCCCTCTTTAGGCGTAGGCGTTAAAATCGGTTTGGGTTTGGTGCAGTATCAAAAACCGCAGCCGGCGTGCACTTTCAGCCAAATGAGAAACAACTGGGAGGCGCAGTTGCGCAGCCCGACTTTTTTACGCGACTTTCAGGATTATTTTGAACCCACCTCCAACGATTTAGGCATTGCTTTAAGCACCCAGACTGATTTTTTGCAGTCAACGGTACAGAAAGCGAATTCCGCTTTGGAAGAAGTAAAGATGAATAAGGGTTGGCTGGATATTCGTAATTTCGCCGGGATTAAAGAGACGCCGGCAGACTTAGTGTCCGAGTCGGTCAAAAAAGATTTAATAAAGCAACCGGAAAACATAGTGAAATTTACCGGCAACGCTTTAATTGACGCGGCCAACATTTTTTTAAACCAGCTGGCGATTCAGCTCATCCGCAACTTGCTTTACGGCGGTTTGTACAAAGGCGGGGGAGTTTCTGTCGCCACCGGAGGAATTTACAATCCGACCGCGGACGTATCTTCCGGCGGCGGCGTGCGGGCGGCTGAAGAGCGGTTCCGCCAAATAGTACAGCCGCGCTTTAACATCCGCGGCGACTACGATATTTTGGCCGAGTTAGTGCAGTGCCCGGACCCAAACAAAGCCGGACCGACGAATTGCGTAATCACGGAAAGATTCCGGCAGGCGGTGCAGGACAAAAAAACAGTCGGGCAGGCGATGCGCGAAGGGACGCTAAACCCGGCCGGCGCTTTCGGTTTTTCGGCAGAAAATCAAGAGCCGCGCTACACCGACGAAAATTATCCTTACCGCTCGCTGATAATTTTGCGCAAGTTCCGGATATTGCCCGCGGGCTGGGAAGTGGCGGCGCGCTATATCAATGAGCATTTTGGCGATGAAATAACCGTCACCGACGGTAGTAAAGAAGACATCAGACAAACTACTTTGGCTGAATTGGTAAATTGTTTCTCCGGCACGGATGATTATGGACCACGCGAAGTTAATAACAATAGCGTTGAAACTCCGCGCTGGTGCCGGAATTTAGTTGACCCTAACTGGGTGTTGAAAGCGCCGCTTAATTACTGCGCGCGCTCGGGCTACGGTCCGGAAACATTCGGCGAGCCGCAGGTAGTAAGCGGCCAATACACAATTTCACGCAAAGACAATTACTGCGCGGACGAGCAGGCCTGCGTCAAAGAAAACGCGGACGGCTCCTGCGAAGTTTACGGCTACTGCACGCAGGAGCGCCGCACCTGGAATTTCGGCGCGAACTCCTGCAACCCGCTTTACAACACCTGCCAGACTTTTACCCAAGCAGGCGGCGCATCCGTTTCTTATCTGCAAAACACTTTGCAATGGTGCGACTCCAACAGCGCGGGCTGTACCGCTTACAGCACGAATTATAATTATCAAAATAGAACTTGGGGCACTGAACCAGCCGACCAGCTTTACCTTAACCGCAACGCCGGCTCCTGCACCGCGCAAAACGAGGGTTGCCATGAATTTTTGCGCATCAGTAAAAATAGAGTAGAAAGTTTGATTTCATCGTCAGAGTTGCCTGCCAGCGGGAGCGACATAACCGACATAAACGAGGATTATTATAACAGCGTCATTGGCACGACCACTTTAAAATTACTGCCGAAATATTTAGTTAATAACAGCGGTACTTTTGCCGGAGTTTGTTATGACGCCGAAGGTCAGCTTAAAGCTGACGCGCCGGCGCTGTGCAATAATTTTGTCCGCCAGTGCGCGCAAGCCGAAGTCGGCTGCGAAAGCTTTACGCGCGCGCGCGACGGCTTTGTCATTCCGGCCAAAGTCGGTTCTTCCGACTACTGCCCGCAGGCCTGCAACGGCTATGATATTTACATCCAACAGCCGACCGTTTTTGAATCGGCTAAAGACCAATATTTCATACCGGCTAGCGGCAGAAGCTGCGGCGCGCAGGCGGTTGGCTGCGACCAGTTTACCAACTTAGACGAAGTGGCTCAAGGCGGCGAGGGCATTGAGTATTATTCGGTTTTGCGCCAGTGCACGACCGAGAGTAACGCGAGCCGGCCATATTACACTTGGGAAGGTTCGGACGAATCCGGCTTTCAGCTAAAAGTTTTTACTTTAAAAAAGAGTAATGATGAAAATATTCCGGCAGTAACCGAAGGCGAGATAGCTACTACTAACGGAAATATTCATAAAATTCCTGCTGGCGGCACGGCTGTTTGCGACCAAGGTATTTTTAACGCCCCTTCCGGCAACCCCGAATATAATTCTGATTGCCGGCAGTTTTATTCCCGCACCGGCGTTATCACTTACGCGCTTTTTACGCGCACCGTCAGCTACGACACTAACTGCCATCCGTACCGGCGTTCCAGCGCTGATTCGGTAGCGGATTTAGTTACGGCCGCCGGTATTAATGAATCATCCGCCTGTACCAACGCCGGTGGAAGATGGGACAACACGAATAGCGCTTGTTCTATATGCAAGGGCGGCGGAGAGTGGAGAGCCGATATTAACGCTTGCATTTATATGGCAATACCCCAGCAAGGCGTAATGTGTTCGGCGCCGGAAACCGGCTGCCGCAAGTATGTCGGCAATATCGGCAATAATATTCGTATTGCGTTAACGGATGATTTTGAAAACGGGAATATTTCCGGTTGGCGCGTTAGCGGTAACGCATCCATAGTTTCCAGCAACCAATCAGTGCGACGCGGCGGCAGATCGCTGAAGGTTAGTAAAGACGAAAATAACAGTAGCGATGTATTTATTGTTAAACCATTCACGGGAGGTACGCAAGGCAAATCATATATCTTAGAAATGTTGGTAAAAAAGATTGGTAGTGGAAGAGACTTGGTTTTTTCGGCAATAAAAATAACTAATCCCGAAAAAGAACTAGCGAACACACTAAGTCCGCAAATTTTTCAAATTTCACCTACCAACGAAAGTGAGACCTTACATATAACTATCAATGATTGGCAGTTAATAACATTTCATCTCCCCTCCTTTAATCGTCCGGCTGACTCCGGAGATGAACTGCAGATTATTACTGCCGTTGACAGCCCCGGCTATTATTTAGATTCAGTTGTTTTGCGCGAAGTGGTTGATAATTATTATTTGATTAAAGATTCCTGGAACACTTCCTGCCAGTATAAAGATTTAAACCCACAGAATAACAGCGTTGGCAATTACGACCCCTCATTTAATAGAGGAATCGCCGGCTGTTACGAATACCGCGACCGGGCTCAAGCAAGCTATTATTTAAAATCTTTCAGCGCGTTATGTTCCGAGTCGGCTATTGGCTGCGAGTTAATGATTGACACGCAAAATTACACGCCTACCGGCGGAGAAAACTGGCAAAGTAACAGCGTGCAGGTAGGCGCGGATAAATTTATCTACGCGGTTTATGACCAAAGTAAAACCTGCGGCGCGCAAGACAAGGGCTGCCAGCGTTTAGGCAAACCCAATACTTACGGCAATAGAGTCATCAGCCATACGGATGCCTATTTATTAAACAATCCGAACGATTACGAGCAGACTTTGTGCGCGGCCGGGCAAGTCGGCTGCCGTGAATACCGCGATAATCAAAACGCCGCTTATTATTTCCGCGAGCCGGGCGAAAGCGCCTGCGAGTACCGCAACGGCTACTTTGGATTTGATTGGTATAAGCAGAGAGTAAAACGGTGTACGCCGCTAAACAGCCAAACAATAGATGACCATGGGGTAGAAAACATTTGCTCTGCTGACAGCGATTGCCAAAGCAGAGGAGGAGCAAGTTGCCTATTAGACAATTGGGACGAGCTTTGCCCAAATGATGGGAATATCGCGCCCAAAACAATCGGCTTTGGCGGCGCGGGCAACCGAATTGAACAGCCCAGCAGTGATACCAGCGGCAACTGGGTTGGTTTGTGTCCGGCTGCTGCTTCCGGCTGCACCGAAATTATTGACCCGGTGTCCCAGCCCTCGCCTAATTTATTAAGCAGCCGTTCGGTTAATCAAAATCAAACCGTACGAATAAAGCAGAATACTTTGTATGTTGGTAGTGCGGGGTTAAATATTGATAGCATAAATAACAACCAAAATGCTTTGTATCGATTAGACGCCGCTAACAATAAGTTGGTGGGGGCTACATTGCATGACATTAATGATCTCGAAAGTAGCTGGCTAATTTTTTCTAATAATTTACAAGAAATTACCGTTAGCGGCAGTAATTCCAGCAATAACAATCCTATCTATTTGCGGCAGGCGATTGTTAATTATCAATTAGCTCAAAATTTAGACGCTTCTTCCTGCAACGGCCAGTTTGATTACAGCAACGGCTGCGTCTTATTTAATCAGCGTTCGGTCAGCGGCGGCGCGTCTAACAACATAACGATGAGGGCGCTTACTTATGATGCTGATACGATTTATACTAACAGCGCTAATAATACTTTAAATACAACAGCTACCCAGCAACTGCCAGTATGCAGCGGTACAAACTGTAATCCTAACG
>Ga0210057_1000893_pt1 | contig 47636 bp, 48 predicted proteins | sample CryGeyCG2114_010_2_FD_183968 | JGI IMG/M metagenome (GOLD analysis project Ga0210057, IMG submission 183968) | Groundwater microbial communities from aquifer - Crystal Geyser CG10_big_fil_rev_8/21/14_0.10 (SPAdes) (version 2) | ecosystem: Environmental > Aquatic > Deep subsurface > Groundwater ...
AATGACGATGAAGGCCTATTACATCACAGTCTTTAGCGGATGGATTATCTACATGTTGAACATGGAGAACATGCTCTAGCTGCTGGATCATTTGATGCAATTCTCCAGCTTTTTCAAACTCTAAATTATCTGATGCCTCATGCATTTTTCTTTTAAGTGTTTTTACTACTTCCTTATCCTTGCCTAGTAAGATTTTTTTAGCAGAGTTTACCAGGGTCTGGTAATCATTTTCCGTACACTTACGGACACAAGGAGCTACACATTTTTTTATATCGTATAAAAGGCATGGTCTTTGTCTACTGGAAAGTTCACTATCACTACATTGCCTTAAAGGGAAAAGTTTTAAAATAAGGTCCAGGGTCTGTCTTGCAGCTTTGGCGTTGGTATAAGGTCCAAAAAATTGACCGATGGGCTTTGGCTTTCCTTTATACCGAACGATTTTAAGCAGAGGCCATTTATGATTTGTTAAAACTAAAGAGACAAAACTTTTGTCGTCTTTAAGCATAATATTGTATTTTGGCTTATGCTTTTTTATGAGAGTATTTTCTAAAATAAGGGCTTCTTTTTCGGTCGGAACTACAATGGTATCGATATGAACTATTTGAGAAGTAAGATACGGGATCATTTCTCTCGTATCTCTTCCCGGAAAAAAATATTGCTTAAGACGTACTTTTAAGTTTTTTGCTTTGCCAACATAAAGTACTTTTTTTTGAGCGTCCTTCATAATGTAGACGCCAGTATCTATAGGGTATTTTTCTAGTTTCTTATGATCAAAGCTCATAAAAGTTGCTTTTGGAAAAATAATAACTTTTCAAGTGCCTGCATAGGAGTCATATGGTCAATTTCAAGTGACCTGAGGTTATCTAACAACTCTTTTTCTTTTTGAGGTTGTGGATCTTGCATAGCAAAAAGAGAAAGCTGTTTTTCAGGTGCTTGTTTTTTACGTGTTGTTTTTTCTAGTTCTTTTAACATTTTTTTAGCTTTTTGCAGCACTTCTAAAGGAAGGCCTGCTAGTTTTGCCACATGAATACCATAGCTCTTATCAGTCGATCCTTCCACAATTTTGTGTAAAAAAACAATATCTTCCGGGTTTTCCTTTACAGATACTTGAAAGTTTTTAGCTGAAGGGTAATCTTTTGTAAGCTTTGTTAGCTCCCAATAGTGAGTAGCAAAGAGGGTTTTTACTTTTTTTTCTAATAAATATTCTGCAACTGCCCAAGCAATAGAAATACCGTCATATGTACTTGTTCCTCGTCCAATTTCATCTAAAATGACCAGTGATTTTTCACTAGCATTTTTTAGGATATAGGATGTCTCCATCATCTCAACCATAAATGTTGACTGTCCTCTTGATAGATCATCACTAGCCCCTATTCTAGAAAAGACTTGATCAACTATTCCAATACTTGCATAAGCAGCTGGAACATAACATCCTATCTGAGCTAAAATAACAATAATGGCAACCTGCCTGATATAAGTAGATTTTCCTGCCATATTAGGCCCTGTAATTAAAAACAAAGCTCCTTCTTGCAGGGAAGTGTCATTTGCAATGAAGTAGTTGTGGCCAACGGAACTTTCAATTAAAGGGTGTCTTCCATCTTTAATTTCTATCTTTGAGCCTAAGTTAACAATAGGTTTTACATAATTATTGGCAGTAGCTGTTTGGCTAAATGATAATAGCAAGTCAATTTCTGCTGTTTTAGTAGCTGTAATGGCAACTTGCTTTTGATAATTTGCCACTTCTTTTCTAAGCTCTTCATATAAAGTGCTTTCTAATGCTTTAATTCGCTCTTCAGCAGAAAATACCTTTACTTCGTATTCTTTTAGCTCTTGTGTAATGAACCTTTCAGAATTAACCAAAGTTTGCCTTCTTTGAAAAAAATCAGGAACTTTATCTGACTGTCCTTTACTAACATCTATGTAATAGCCAAATACTTTTGTGAAACCAACTTTTAAGGTTTTTATCTTAGTCTCTTCTCGAAGGTTGTTTTGATAGTTGGCTATCCAAGTTTTACCATCAGTTTTAATAAGCCTTAATTCATCTAGTTCCTGATGAAATCCTTTCTGGAAAACACCGCCATCGTGCACTTTTAAAGGAGGGAGCTCGACCAAGGAGCTTTTTACCTTTTGAATGATAGGAGTTAAATCTTCCAGTTTTTCTTGGATATCTAGTAATAAGGGAGAAGAAAAATGCATTAGTTCTTTTTTGATGAAAGTAATATTTTCTAAAGACAAACAAAGATATAGCAAGTCTCTAGGTGAGGCGTAACCGCTAGAGACTTTCATCATTAGCCGTTCGATGTCTTTTACTTTTTCTAAATGTGAAGAAAGCTCAGATACCTTTTCAGGTGAGCTAATTAGCTCTTCAACAGCATCTAGCCTTTTTTGAATACCTTCTTTTTCTACGAGAGGATGGCAAATCCATTTTTTTAAAAGTCTAGCTCCCATAGAGGTAGAAGTATTGTCTAAGAAGTTGACTAACGTATGTTTATTATCTTCTACAGATAAGTCCAAGTTTTTCATAGTAGAAAAATCTAAACGCATATAAGAAGCTAAGCTTTTAATTTGAATAGACTGGATGTGTTCTAAATTGTGTTTTAGCTCTTCTTCTAAATAGAAAATAAGGGCGCCAGCTGCGTTAATGGATGCTACCATTCCTTTCAGTCCAAAGCTGTCTAAAGGGGAGGAAAAGTGTGCATTCAGTTTTTCAACAGCAAATTGGTGGTCAAAGAGCCAATTTTCTTTCACATTCAAGGTAAAAGAAAAATGAAAAGAAAGTTCTTTCAGCTTCTTTTCAAAAGTATTTTTACACTGTTTGGAAAGTAAAAACTCAGTGGGTCTCACCCTGTGAATCTCACTAAAAAGTTCTTCTAAACTCGAAAACTCTACAACATTAAACTCTGATGTGGAGATGTCTGCGTAAGCGATGGCAAAACTAGAGCCAACCTGACACAAGGAGGCAAAATAATTATTAGACTTTTCTTTTAATAAAGATGAGTTAATTAGGGTGCCTGCGCTGATATATCGGACAATTTTTCTTTTAACAATCCCTTTAGTTTCTTTAGGATTTTCTACCTGTTCTGCAATGGCTAACTTTAATCCGGCAGCCACAAGCTTATCTAAATACTGGTCCAAGGTGTGTGCAGGAACTCCGCACATAGGAATACCTTGTCTTTTTGTGAGTGTTAAAGAAGCTTTTTTAGCAATAGTTACCGCATCATCATGAAATGCTTCATAAAAATCACCTAATCTAAACAATATGAGGGCGTCTTTTGCCTCATTTTTACATGCCTGCCACTGGGCCATCATGGGAGTTGTGCTTTTTTCTTGAGTCATACGCTTACTTTTTGGACAATATCTTAAAAGCACTTAAGCATGAGTAAAAATGACTTTTTTTTCCAAAAATAAAAAATCTGTAACATTTGCCACCGCCTGCTGGGAAGAAGACTGGAAGACTCTTTTATTAGATGATAATTATTTGAACGAGAAAATGATATCTCCTCACTCGTACGATTTTGAAGAAAAAATCCTTATTATTAATAATGTTAAAGATCGAAAAAAAGTAGAAGAACTAGCTCAAGATAAAGTTCAAAAAAATATATTAACCGGCTATGTAATAGCGGAAGATATTTCTTCTAATGTCTTAGACTTTTTTCAGCTCAAAAGATCTGATTTTAAAAAAGGGGATGATGCCCACTTATATGCCAATGTAGATAATGACTGGATTTATTATAATGCTTTAGCTCCTCTTTCTGCGATTTACTCCGCCAAAAGCGACTACTTACTGTACATGACAGGAGATTCATATTTAAAGGATACAGTGCGCTGGATAGATAAATCTATTGCCATGTTGGAAAAAAAAGAAAAGGTTAAAGTCGCTAATCTTGTCTGGAATGGAAAAGTAGATGAGGTGAAGAAAGAGTCCTATAAAAAAAATAGAAACTTTTTCTTTGCTAAAGAAGGGTTTTCTGATCAACTTTTTCTTGTTAGTTTAGAAACCTTTAAAAAGCCCATCTACCATGAAATAAGAGAGGACTCCCACCATTTCCCAAGAGGAGATGTGTTCGAAAAAAGAGTTTTTAGTTATTTGAAGAATAGAGGGTATGAAAGACTTATTTTTAAACATGGATCATATACACATATAGGTTAATTATGCCGGCCTTTACTAAAGAAAGCTTAGAGACACTTCGTCAAAAAATTAACTTAGTTGATTTGATCTCTTCTCATATTACTTTAAAGAAACAGGGGGGATTTTATAGAGCTCGTTGTCCGTTCCATGAAGAAAAAACCCCGTCTTTTGTGATTCAAAGCAATGATAGCCATTACCATTGCTTCGGCTGCCAGGCTCATGGTGATGCTATTCAATTTCTCATGAACTACCTCAAAATGAGTTTCGTGGAAGCCGTAGAGCATTTAGCTGAACGGTTTCATGTTAGCTTGGAGCAAAGCAATAAAGTAGAAGAGAAAGGACCTAGTAAACTAAAACTTCGGGAAGCTTTGGAAAAAAGCTGCCGATTTTATCAATATATGCTCTTTCACTCCCATGAAGGGCAAGATGCCTTGTCCTATCTTTATAGCAGGGGGATAGATCTAGAATATATTAGAATGTTTCAAATTGGCTTTGCTCCAAAAGTTCCTTCCGCTCTTCAGCGGTATATGCGTGAGTTTAAAATAGAAGAAAAAGATCTGAAAGAAGCCGGGCTTGTTACTGAAAATAGAAGAGACTTTTTTTCTGACCGTATCATGATCCCTATTACAGATGCTTTAGGACGAATCATTGGCTACAGTGCAAGAAAGTTTAAGGAAAGTACTTTTGGACCTAAATATATCAACACACCTGAGACACCTCTTTTTAAAAAATCTAAAGTTCTTTTTGGACTTAGTTTTTGTAGAAAGAGAATCGCTAAAGAAAAAAGAGTCATCATTGTAGAAGGGCAGCTTGATGCACTTCGTTTAATTTACTCTGGCTTTCAGTTTACTGTAGCAGGGCAGGGTACCGCCTTTGGAAATGATCACGTTCAAGAATTGATCAACTTAGGGGTGAAAAATGTGTACCTTGCCATGGATGCAGACAAAGCAGGTATTGAGGCTTCTATTAAAGTTGGTGATTTATTTCAAAAAGAGGGGATAGAAGTAAAGAGGCTTGCTCTTCCGGAAGGATTAGATCCTGATAGTTTTATTAAGGAAAAAGGACCAGACCTTTTTGAAAAGCTGATCAATTCAGCGCAAGATTATTTAACTTTCTTAATAAGTGAGTATTCTAAAAATATCAACATGCAGTCACCCGCTCATAAAGCTGACTTGGTGCAAAGAATTGCCAGTCAGATTCAGAAGTGGGATCATCCTCTCATGGTTCATGAAAGCCTTAGGAAACTAGCTAGGTTGACGCAAACTCCTGAGTCCATGTTAGCCAACAAGCAAACGCCTAATGTCCACTTAAAAAAAAGCGCCAATCTTTCTTTTTCAGAAGTCAATGCAGACAGAGTGTTGGAAGCCGATCTATTAAGATGGCTGTTTTTAATGGCCAACACATATCCTCATATAGTGAAAATTGCTCAAGAAAATCTAACAAAAGACCATTTTAAAATGAGCGTTTGCAAAAACCTCTTTGAGAGTTTTATTAAAAACTTTCAAAAACAAAAAGCAGCTGATCTTTTATCTATAGCTATTGACACGGATGGTGTAGAAGAACAGCTTTTCTTAGCTGAGATGCTGCAAAAAAAAGTAGATAAAGAAAAGGCGGAAAACTTATTTATTGATACAGTGCAAAAGATCTTGGACAGAAACTGGATGGAAAAAAGAGAAGAGATAAAAGAAAGAATCTTATCAGGCAAATGTTCTGAAGAAGAGGCTTTAGCACTAGCTAAAAAGTTTGATGAGATCAAAAAACAAAGACCGGTTGTAAAAATCGTAAACGATGAGTGAATCATTTAGGCATCTTATTTTTTTTGATGGGCAGTGTGGGCTTTGTCAAAAAGCTGTTAAACATATTATTGCTATAGATAAAGATAAAATCTTTTGCTTTGCCCCTTTAAGTGGAGATACTGCCAGTACGATCCTAACTGGTAAATTTTCTTATTTACAGAAGGAAAATAGCTTAGTTCTAATTGAGTCTTTCCAATCGTTTCACAAAAGGTTTTGGCTACGTTCTAAAGCAGCTTTTCGTATTTACTGGCTCTTAGGTGGTAAGTGGAAATTTTTAGGCTTGCTTCATTTTTTGCCATCTTTTCTTATCAACCCTTTGTATCGATTCATAGCCAAGCATCGACACCAATTTGGTGCAAAACAAAATAATGAACTATTTGAAGGGAAGGAAAAAAGTCGTTTCCTTCCATAAAATACCTTTATTTTTGAAATAAGCGAAAAAAGCCTGAGAATTGCCTGGCAACCTGCGAAAATATCCCAGTAACGCTGTTATTTCTTTTAGGAGCAAGAGAGGTTGTAGCCTCTTCTATAGGCTCAGGTAACTTTTGTTTGTCAACTTTAGGATTATTAGCCGCAGTTGCCTCAGAAGAGGGGGTTGAATAACTCACTTTTTTTACAGGAACTGTAAGAGATATAGGTCTTTCAGGAGGATTCGGGATAGCATCCATACAAATAGCCCTAAAGGCATTTATAGCAATCTTTGGTCCAAGTTGCATAAAATACGAGGCGTCAGCAATTTGTCCAGCTTTAATATCTGCGATGACAATTTTGTTTGTAATAAGTAGCGATTTGGGCTTGGGTTCGTCAGATCTTTTTACCCACTTTTTTAAAGGTAATAATTCTTGATTAGAGCCAAACCAAGGGTCCCAAACCCAATGTCGGTTTTTGCTATCTGTAATCATTGCTGCAGCATGAAATCCCCAAGGAGGATGATCTGCTTCGTAAGAATCCCAATCTGAGCTATTCCAGAATTTTAGTACTTTTGTTGTTGTAATATGATATGCATCTAAAAGTTTACTGATAACTTCAGCTCTTATATGACATAAGCCAGCGCTTTTTTCTCTTTGATATTTAAGTTTTTCTGGGGTGTTATACGTAACAAATTCTTTAAAAATTTTAAAAATTGCAGAAGCTGAGGGTCTTTGGTTGTCATAAAATATAGGGTATCCACCTGTATAAACTGGAATTCTTCCTAGCTCTTGTTGGCACTCTATTTGTAGAGATCTATTAATTATCTGAACACGAGTTGCCAGTTTTAATGAGGTTTTATATTTATCTGGTTCTATGTGTAACATTAATGAGGTAATTTGCATTAACTTACCAGGACGCTTAAAAAAGTAACCCAATAGTGGTCCTAAGTTTTCAAATTTCTTGTCGAAAGGGAGAGATTCAGGGGGGATCATTATAAAAGAAGAAAAATGAAAAGAGTGATGTAAACTATCATCCCCTCGAATTCCTAGGCGCAGTGTTGAAAAATCTACCCAAGAGCAGTCCATCTCCCTTGAAAAGGAAATGTTTAGCGGGCCGTAATGATAAATACATTTTTCAGGAGGGTTGTATACTAATAAACTATTTTTTAAATTTACTTCAGGAGTACTCATAATATTAAACTTGGTTTCAGATTAGTTTAGTTATTTTCTTATTTTTTCATTTAAAAGTAAATTAGATGACTTTTTTTTAATTAAAAACAGTTAATTTATTAAAAAAATAATTAAATAGGGTTCTTTTTTCTTAATCTCTAGAACTAGAAGAAGCATCGACTCTCTCTTCTTCAATAGTAATCGTGGATATTGGTTTTTCTGGAGGGTTAGGAAGCGCATCCATCTAATCACACCCAGGCTCACTTATTAAAGTAATTTCAGCTTGTTTGTAATAAAAAACGGCCTTATCAGATGGATTATATACTAATGATTCGCTATTTAAGTTTATTTCAGAGGTGCTCATGTCAAAAACCAAATTTATTTTTTAAATTTGGTTAGTTTTTCGTAAGTAAGTTTTTAAAGGAAAGTGAGTTAAACTCAACTTTTTAAAATCTTTGTTCAGTCTCTAGATAATTTTTTTAGAACTTCTTCTAAAAAGTTCTTATCTTTTAAATAAGCTTGAATGTTTTCACGTTCTTTTTTGTATTTGATAGTGATAGGGTCATCTTCAAATACTTCAGAATAGGATGTAAAAGCGGGAAGCTTCATATTATCCATAGTCACATCATGGAAATTTACGGAAGATGGCTTAGACTTTTTTACGAAGGAGTTTTTGTGGGTCATTTCATAGGAAAAGAAATAAGAGTTTCTTTCTCCATAACCATTTGACATCCTCCTCTTCCTTTAGGGAGAGGAGGATGTCAAGATTGTTCCATGGCATTATTTTTCTTCTTGGAAATGATGTTTACTCAAAAATCCCAAGAAAGTCTTCCCGCATTTCCTGTTTGCTAACAGGTTTTGCCATAGTGTCTTTGGGAAAGTGATAGGGACCTGGATCTTCATAGGAAGTGATGTTTTCTCTTACCCGTAAAATATTGGCCATCCCTCCAATGACTGTCTGACCAAACTGGCCAGTATAACCCAGCATGGGAATACTATTAGGAGGAATTGGCATGCCGCTTTTGGTCATGTCCCGCATTCCTTTTGTTCCAAGCATTTTAAAATCGGGTATGAGCTTTCTGATTTTTTTATTTAGAAGCTCCGCCTCTGCACCGATTACATTAGGAAGATTATGTCCCATTTGGTTCATAATGTGATGTGTCATGTGGCAGTGGAAAATCCAGTCTCCTGGATTATGGGCACAAAATTCTATGACTCTTACGGATCCTGTTGGTACTAGTACAGTCGTTTCAGGAAGTAGTAGGCTTTTATCTTTAGCCCAGCCGCCATCTGTTCCAATAATTTTAAAGGAATAGCCGTGGAGGTGAATAGGGTGGTGGTCCATAGCGCTTAAATTCCCATATCGTATCCAGACTCTATCATTTTTTTTAGCAACTAAAGGTTCAGTATAAGGCATTACCTTGCCATTCATCGTTAGAATATTAAAGCCTCCCATTTCTGCAGGATTAGGTTTTGCGGTCCCAACAGGGATGCTCCACTCATGTAACATAATGGCAAAGTCCCTATCGGGTCTTTTTTCTGGGTCCGGCTCTTTTTTATGTACGACAATCATGCCAACAAGTCCCATATCTTCTTGCGTCATGTTGTCATAATGTGGATGGTACATAAAAGTTCCAGCATCATGGAAAGTAAACTCATACATGTAAGTTTCATTAGGCATGATAGCTTTTTGCGTGAGTCCGGCCACGCCATCCATACCGCAAGGTAAAATAACCCCATGCCAGTGGACAGTAGTAGGGGCAGGTAATTTGTTAGTTACGTAAATTCTGACGCGGTCACCTTCGACCACTTCAATTAACGGTCCTGGAACAGATCCATTGTAACCCCAAGTATGAATCGTAAGTCCCTTAGCGACTTCCCATTCAATTTCTTCAGCAACTAAATGAAATATTTTAACGCCATTGATGACATGATGTCTTGCTTTGCACCCATTAGGAACAACAACAGGAGTATAATTATGTGTGTCGGTTGGGCAGCAGCATTCTTGAGCAAGTGCAGGGAAGATAAAGATAAAAAAAAGGAGGATCCATTTCATTTTTTTAGCACTCCCATCTCTTGCATTGGTGTGGAGCCTAGAAGTAGCTGCTCTAGGAAAATTGTAGAAATGAGCCAGTTTTTTTGTAGGTTAATGACTGCCATTTTAGCTTCAATTTCTTGTTCTTTTGCGATAAGTAAATCATACACGCTTACTTGCATCGCATTATACTGCTGGTGCATTAGTTTAAAGATTTCTTCTTGATGGCGAAGGACTTTGTTCTCATAATATTTAGCTTTTCTATAGGCATTTAAGAGTTGAATTCTGGCTGTTCTGGCCATAGTTCTAATTTTAATTGCTTGGGCAGTGTAAAGATTCCACTGTCTATAGATTTCAGCCTGGCCGATGGCAGAAGTAGCTGCGCCTATATCAAAAAAGGGAAGGGCTAAAACAATGGCTGGACCAACCGACCATGTGCCGTCATCTTCTCTTTCGGAGGATACTCCTAAATTCCAAGGAGAAAAGACCTTTTCAGATACCATAATATTATATTCTTTAGCTGTCATAAGAAGCTGATATCTGATCATTTGAAGGTTGAGGCTTTGTTGTATGGCAATGTTTTCTACATTTTGTAAGTCCTGTGGATCTTTTATGCAGATAGATATTTCAATAGGGGCTTTCCACAAGACCTGTTTTCCATAAAGCCCTAACAATTCATTGACCCTTTCTTTTTTTTCTAAAACATCAGTTTCGAAATTAGCCAAATCAATTTTCATCAACTCATAGCGTAATAGACTTTTTTCTTTTTCAAGCTCTGTAATATTGCCTTGTTTGCGAAAGTTTTTGCTGACTTCGTAAGCTAACTCTTTGGCTAGAGTAAGGTCTGTAGCTAATTGATAGCTTTTTTTTGCAGCAATATAGGAAAAATAGGCTGTTTTAACTTCTGCAATAGTATTAATAATATCGGCAGCAAGTTTTGCTTTGATCGATTCTAACTCTGCTTTTGCTAATTTTTTTCTGGATGGAATTAAGATGTTATCTAAAAAGCTTTGTAAAAGATTCATGGATATAGTGTCTTTATAATCCTTTTTTAAAGAGAATCTATAAGCAAGGTCAAATATAGGGTTTTTTAAGATCTTGGCTTGAGCAAGTTTGGCTTTAGATACTCCTACTTCTTCATAAGTAGCTTTCAGTCTTGGACTGTTCAATAAAGCTATAGCCACAGCCTTATCAACCGTAAGGTCGCCTGTTAAGTATTTGTCGATTTGATGTAATGCTATTTGTTCTTCTTCCCTATAGTTAGGTTGTTTTACTTCTAGTCCTTTTTCTTCCAAAACAACAGTAACTTCATGGATTTCATTATTCGGGTTCGTGTCAGGTTTTATGCAGCCACATAAAACACTTAGTAAAAAAAAGACTAAAAGTTTACTCCTCATAACACCCTTCTAAAAGAGGTTCTAGAGTAGGTTCGTAGGTGACTATATCAGTATTGGCAGGATGGTTTGAGCTTGCAATGGGCAGTGTTATGCTATTACAACTTTGTAATAAAATAAAAACAATGCAAGAAAACATTTTTACTTTTAGAGCCATGCTCTAATAAATAAAAACTATTAAGATTTAAGTCGATCTAGATTTTTTCTAGAAGAGTTCTTTTTACATCCTTTATGGGGATTCTAATTTGTTTCATAGAATCTCTTTCCCTTAAGGTAACAGTGTTATCTTCTAAAGTATCGTAGTCAATAGTAACGCAAAAAGGAGTACCCAGCTCATCTTGTCTTCGATACCTTTTTCCAATAGCTCCCGTCTCATCGTATTCTGCAGCAAAATAGGGCAGAACTTCTTGAAAAAGTTCTTTAGCTTTAGCAGTAAGTTCGGGCTTTTTCATTAAGGGGAAAATAGCTACTTTGATTGGAGCTATTTTGGGATCAAAATGAAGAACGTTTCTTGTTTCTCCTGACTCTAAAGTCTCTTCTTCAAATGCATCACATAAAAGAGCTAAAATTGTTCGATCAACTCCAAAGGTAGGCTCAATTACATGTGGGATAAACTTTTCTTTTTTTTCTAAATCGTGCCAATAAAGAGGATGACCACTTTCTTCAGAATGGCGTGACAGGTCGAAGTCTGTTCGATAGGCAAGGCCATAAAGCTCATTTACACCAAATGGAAAGTCATAAACTATGTCGACTGTTCTTTTAGAATAATGGGAAAGCTTTTCTTTTGCATGTTCCTTAACTTGCGTCTTGGCTTTTTTTAAGCCGATTAAAGAACACCATTTTTTCATCTCTTCCAGCCAGCTTTCAAAAGAGTTTTCCCATTCCTCTTCGCGGATGAAATATTCAATTTCCATTTGTTCAAACTCGATAAGCCTAAAGACAAAATTCCCCGGAGTGATCTCATTTCTAAATGCTTTTCCTATTTGCGCAATACCAAAGGGGAGTTTTACTCGAGTTGTATCTACTACATTTTTATAGTCTAAAAAAATCGCTTGTGCAGTTTCTGGCCTTAAGTAGGCCACGTCTGCTTCATTTTCATTGGTTTTGCTCATCTGTGTAGAAAACATTAAATTAAAATGCCTGGCATCTGTGAAATTATGTTCTCCGCATTTGGGACAAGTCAGTTTATTTTCTTGAATAATGGCTGTAATTTCTTCCGGACTTTTCCCTTCTACGTCCATATTTAACTTTTGTTCGATCAAATGGTCGGCTCGTATTCTCGCTTTACAGGTTTTACAATCAATTAAGACATCACTGAATCCACTTAAATGACCTGATGCTTCCCAAGTTTTAGGGTGGAGTAAAATCGGGCCGTCAAGGCCTACTATATCTGTTCTTGACTGAACGAAAGTCTTCCACCAGAGATTTTGGATATTTCTTTTCAGTTCCACTCCATAGGGGCCATAAGAATACGTATTGGCAAAGCCTCCATAAATTTCAGATCCTGGATAAATAAATCCTCTGCGTTTGCAAAGAGCTACAATCGGTTTTAAGGGGTCTAAGATTTTTTTTGACATTTTGTTAAACTTTTTTCAGATATGGTACTAAGATAAATAGTTATCGAACAAGATAGAATATTATGCCAAGTCCTGTTTTTTCCATAGTAATTATTGTAAGAGACTTCCCTCATTTGTTTGCAGCTACTGTAGACAGCATTTTAAAGCAAAGTTTTAAAGAGTATGAAATTGTTGTCGTCAAAAGAAAAATTAAAAAGGAAATAGAGGAAGGGTTTAAGGATCAAATTGCCCATAGTATTTACACAAACACCAATAATTTATCAGAGCTTATGAACTTAGGACTTAGTTCCTGTTCAGGGAAATATGTCCAATTTCTTTATCCGGGCGATTACTTTTTATCTCTTTATGCTTTAGAGGAAATCCATCAAATTATAGACGAGCATAAAATGCCTGATCTGATTTACTGCGCTTACTTGAAAAGAGAGCTAGATATGCCTCCTTTTGCCGAGTTTCACGAGCTTACCAAAGACACTCTTATAAAAGGGGTCATGCCTACCAGATTTCAGTGTTGCTGGTTTTCTACCAAGCTCCTTAATCATTTTGGAGGATATAATCAGAAATACTCTTTTCGGCCTAATTTAAACTTGCTTTCCCAGGTGTATAAAGATAAAACCCAGAAAATTGTAACAATCAACAAGGTTTTAGTTGATTTTGAAGCGAGAAAAAAAAGCACTGCTGATCTTTTAAGAAGAACGAAGGAAACATTTTTGGTAGTCTTTTCTAATTTTGGCTTGATACATTCGTTTAAGTGGTTTTTTGCGCAAGATCTTTATGGCCTTTTAAAAGGAGCTTATAAAAATGTCAAAAGCGCTTTCTTTCGTTAAAAGCGCTCGTTTAATTTTCTTTTAATTATAGCATCGATAGAAACTCTTCCGGGGCCAAAAACAAACACGATCAAAACGGTTAATAAAAAAGGGAAAGGGGCTTCATTCACAAGAAGTGATGGGTTTGCGATGAAAGAAAAATCTTTAAAAATGTGAGAATGTGCTGTGGAGTATGCCGTAAACATAATTACCATTAAAGGAAGGCAAATCAGCCTAGAGGCAAACCCTACAATAAGAAAAGCGCCCCCAACTGCCTCAAAAAAGGCTACTAAAAAAGCACTAAAAACAGGAAAGGGAATAGATAAATTAGAGAAAATATCGGCAACCTTTGTAAGGTCAGCAAATTTCCCAAGTCCTGCTATTAGAAACTGAGCCCCCCATGTCAGTCGCATTAAAAGTAGAAAAATACTTTGAAAATTTTCTCCCACTTTAATAGTAATTTGGTAGATCCAGGCTATAAAATTAGCAAAACCATTAGAAAACATGAATTAACACCCTTTTTCAAAAAAAGTATACTATCTATTGAAGTAGAAAATTAAATCAATAATTTATTGAATTTAATTAATTTTTTATTGTAAAATTACTTTGAAAAAATTAATTAAACCTAGTTTATATGGTTAAGTTATCCATTTTCCCGCAATTTAAAGCAGATACCCTTTTTCAGTCTCCTGTATTACTTTTTTTAGATGCAAAGCTAATTAGTAATGTAGTTTCAGGCATTTTGAAGAGTTCTTTAGGTCACATAACTAATGAAAGGACTCATCAAAATAGAAAAGACCATAGTGAAAGATCTTATAAACTTTTTATTAGAAAGGATTATTTGCAAAAAGCAATCCACTCTGTCCAGTTAGGGCAAGTTGAAGTTCTAAGAATGACAAGAAGTATTATTGCTTCTAAAACTTGATTAATTCTGTCTATTTGCTTAGGCTTCTCCAATAAAAACAGCTTAAGGGAGATCTATTGTTGTGAGTGTTGCCCATTATTTTACTATTTTGAGGATCTTGCTTATTCCTTTTTTTTCTATTTTTTACTTATATCCCCAAGTAATGGGTATAAGTACTGAATATCTTCCAATCGTCTTAATGATAATTTTAGGTATTTGTGAATTTTCAGATTTATTTGATGGGTTTGTAGCAAGGAAAAAAAACCAGGTAACAGATCTGGGGAAAGTAATGGATCCGATGGCAGACAGCATTACTCGGATTACTGTTTTTTTCACTTTTACGCAAGGGATTGTCAAGCTTCCACTTTTGCTTGTCCTTGTTTTTATTTATAGAGAATTCATTGTAAACACGCTGAGAACTTTATGTGCGTTAAAGGGATTTGCTTTAGCTGCCAGGCGCTCCGGTAAGATAAAAGCCGTTTTGCAAGCAGCTTCTATGTTCTTTATTTTAACTTTGATGGTTCTTTTCAACTCACATGTCATAGGAATAGATGATCTGCAACATTTAAGTTTTATTGCTGTTGCTATTGTTGCAGGATATACAGTCTTGTCAGCGGTTGATTATTTTTATGCCAATCGAAATTACATTAAAAAAGCTCTAGCAAAGAACTAATTTTTAAGGGCAAATAGAGCTAAATACTCTTTAGCAGGTTCAGTCCAGCTGTGATCTAATTCTAGGTTTTTATAAGCTATGTGTTTAGTTTTATTGTTTTTAAAGTCGTTGAAAGCCCTTTTTAAGCTTTCAAAAAGCTCGCTTGCATCATCTTTTTCAAAAACATAGCCATTTCTTGCTTTTTCAGGGACGTTTTTATCATCGACGTCAAAGACAGTATCGGCAAGGCCTCCCGTTTTTCTAACAATAGGTATGGTTGCGTATCTCATTGCTATTAATTGAGTCAGTCCACATGGCTCAAATTTAGAGGGAATAATAATAAAATCAGCCCCAGCAAACATTTTTCTAGCCAGTGGTTCGTTATAGTCAAAGTGAAAGTGTATATTTTTATTGCTGTTGTACATTTTTTTGAGCTCATCAAACTTCTTTTGTGTGTCTTTTTCAGGAGATGATCCACATAAAACAAACTGACCGCCAGAGTTTATTATGTAAGAAATAGCTTCTTTAATAAGTTCAGGACCTTTTTGCCAAACAAGTCTTCCAATAGAAATAAACATAGGTTTCATGGAGTCAGGGGCTAGTCCTAGCTCACTTTGTAAGTTTTGTTTATTAACAAGCTTTGCTTCATGTAGTTCTTTTTCAGTGTTTCTGGGGGAAAAATGACCTTTTAGGTGAGTGTCTTTTTCGGGATTCCACTCTTCGTAATCAAGGCCGTTTACGATGCCAAAAAGCTTTCCTTTGTTGTCTTTTACTACCTTTTCAAGTCCAAAGGCGCCTTCTTTTTGCACAACTTCTTGAGCGTAAGATTTAGAAACAGTTGTAACGACATCTGAATAGACGATTGCTCCCTTTAAAAGATTTAGCAACTCAAGGTCATCTGAGCTTTCATCTTGCAATAACTCCTTATTTAAATATTTTTTTGCATCTAATCCAATATTTCTAAGGTTTTGCTGGGAGCATTTTCCTTGATGTTGAAAGTTATGAACTGTAAAGGCAATTTTTTTAACAGTCATATTGTGAGACTGTAAAATATCTTTGTATAAAATAGGGCAGATCGCCGTGTGCCAATCATGTAGATGTAAAACATCTATAGTTTTTTTTTCATTTAATAGAAAATCCATGGCAACTTTAGAAAAATAAAGAAAACGAGCTATGTCATCTTGGTACCCATAAATATTTTCCCTAGAAAAATACCGGTCAGGATGATGGTCTTCTATGAATATAAGATGCACTTGATCTTGTATAACTTCCCAGATGCTGTTGTTGTGCCACTGATTTTTTTCACAAGTGACAATAGTTTTTTTTGTATTTCTTACATGGGGGATTTTTTTTTTAATCCAAGGAAAAAATGGTAAGATTACTGTTACATCTTGACCTCGCTTCACAAGCTCCATACTTAGCCCGTGAACAACGTCTGCAAGGCCACCTACCTTGATAATTGGTGCGAATTCTGCAGATATTTCAACGATATTCATGTAAAAATTTTTAGCTGTTTTCCTATATAAATATCCTATTTTTGAATAATCTTGAAGGGGTTCTTGCAAATAATTCTGTTACTTGGATAAGATACTTTGTTTAAATTCAATAATTGATTGATCGATGGGGTGTAGCCAAGCGGTAAGGCAGCGGTTTTTGGTATCGCCATTCGGAGGTTCGAATCCTTCCACCCCAGATTTGAACAATCCGCGCACACATATGAGTGACAATAATTCTTTTCATATCTTTTCTGGAACTTCTCATAAAATCTTGGCAGAAGAGCTTTCGCAAGTTACTGGAAGAGACCTAGGAGAAATTCGCATAGAATCTTTTCCTGATGGGGAAATAGGGGTTCAGATTCATAATAATGTGCGGGGAAAAGATGTGTTTGTCGTCCAAAGTATTTCCAAACAGCCTAATGATTACTTAATGGAGCTTCTCATTATTGTTGACGCTCTAAAAAGGGCATCAGCCAAAAGCATTGTGGCGGTTATTCCTTATTTTGGATACGCAAGACAGGATAGGAAAGATCAGGGACGCGTCCCTATTACGGCCAAATTAGTTGCCAACCTTCTTGAAACAGCTGGAGTGACTCGAGTTCTTTCAATGGATTTACATACTCCTCAAATTCAAGGTTTTTTTGACATCCCTGTAGATGATTTATCAGGTCGGCCACTTTTGATCAAGGCTATTAAGAATCTAGATCTTAGGGATTTAGTTGTGGTCTCTCCTGATCTAGGTAGTAATAAAATGGCTAGAAAATACGCTGAAGAGCTTGGTGTTGAGATTGCTATTGTAGATAAAAGAAGAATTAGTGCAGATAAAGTAGAACATGGGGCGTTAATAGGTGATGTTAAAGAAAAAAATGTCATCATTGTGGATGATATTTGTTCTACTGGAGGAACTTTAAAAGTAGCTGCTGAAATCTGTATTAAATATGGTGCAAAAAAAGTTTTTGCAGCTGTGACTCACAATTTTGCAGATGCTTCAGTGTTAGAAAACAGCTATATTGAAAAAATGTTTACTACGAATTCTATCCCACAAAGACAAAGAGAAAGTAATAAAATAAAGGTTGTATCAGTGGCTCATCATTTTTGGCGAGCAATTGAGTGCGTTTTAAATGCAAAATCGATATCATCTTTATATCGATAAAAAAAAAGGATTAATTAAAAATGAAACTTTCAGTTTTTAAGCGAGAAGGAAATGCTAAGAGCGTAATTAAAAAATTGCGTAGACAAGGAGACATTCCTGCCATCATTTATGGTCCAAAGGTTGATAGTGAAAAAGTTTTTTTGAAAGGACCGGAGTTTGAAGCTCTTTTAAGAAAGTTAGAAGCAGGAAGTCTTGGCTCAACTTTATTTTCATTATCATTAGAGAATAAAGAGCATAAAGCTGTTGTAAAGGATATTCATTATGATATCACTTCTTATAAACCAATTCATGTTGATTTTGAAATCACCAGTGAAGATTTACCAGTTAATGTAAGCGTGCCTATTGAATTGGTGGGAAAAGAAGAATGTCAAGGGGTTAAGCTAGGCGGTGTTTTAAGACCTGTAATTCGATTCATCAAAGTGAGATGCCTACCTAAAGATATCCCTGCTAAATTTTCTTTAGATGTAAAAAATTTAGTGATTGGCCAGTCATTGAAACTTTCTGATATTGATGTTCCAGAAAATGTCAGGCCTCTAGCCCGTATGAATGAAGTTGCTGTAGCTATTGCTAAGCGGTAACCATGTCTGATTCCTTTCTGATTGTCGGGTTAGGAAACCCCGGTCTTTCGTATGAGGGGACAAGGCATAATATTGGCTTTGATTTAGTAGATTTACTCGCGAAGAAACTTAACGTTTCTTTTCGAGAAAAAAATAAGTTAGAAGGGTATGTTGCCCATACTAGCTTTGCTGGTAAGCAGTTGGTTTTACTGAAACCAACTACTTACATGAATTTAAGTGGAAGCTCCGTAAAAAAGTGTGCAAGATACTATAGAATCCCTTCATCACAGATTTTAGTTCTCGTTGATGACGTTGATTTGCCGCTTGGTGAAATGCGAATTAAAGAAAAAAGTGGAGCTGGAACCCATAATGGCCTTAAGAGCGTAGAGTATTATTTAAACTCTAAAGATTATTTGAGGCTTAGGATTGGTATTGGGGATTCTAAACAAATGAAATTAGATGAATTTGTTTTAAAACCTTTTTCACCAGAAGAAAAAGACATTATTGATGACGTATTAGTAAAGGGGCTTAAAGCAATAGAAATCTGGTTGAACCAAGGAATAATTGAGGCAATGAATTTTGCCAATAAACGAGTTAAAAAGAATTTAGGTGAAGTAAAATGAAAAAACTAAGAAAGCATCTTTATGAAGGGATGTATATCCTAAATGCGACCTTAAGTGATGAGTCGCGTAAAAAAGCTTTAGATAAAATTTTAAACGGCATCACTGAAAAAGGTGGTGAAATCAATAAAATTCATGATCAAGGCAGAAAAAAACTAGCATATGAGATCCATGGTAAAAGAGAAGGATATTATTACTTAATATACTTTACTTGCCCGTCTCTTGCTATGGAAGAAATTTGGAAAGAGTATCATCTTCATGAAGATCTTTTAAGATTTATGACTCTGCGAGCTGATTTTGTTCGTGAAGATCTTGAATTTAAACCATTAAAACAAGCTTAAAGAGGGAATTATGGCTAGAAATGAATCAGGACTGGTCTTTGCAAAAAAGAAAAAAGCCTGTCCTTTCAAAGCTTCAGGCTTTAAAGAGATTGACTATAAAGATATAGAAACACTTAAACAGTTTATCACGGAAAAAGGTAAAATTTTACCACGTAGAATTACTGGAGTATCTTACTATTTCCAAAGAAAACTTAAAAAAGCTATCAAACGAGCAAGATATATTGCTTTATTACCGTTTGTTGCAGAAGAGTAAAGAGATTCAGGAGACAACCATGAGACAACAATTGCTGCTTATTCAAGACGTAGATGACTTGGGACGAAGCGGAGACTTAGTAAACGTAAAAGCAGGCTTTGCCAGAAATTACTTGCTACCACAAAAAATGGCTGTTAGAGCTGATAAAAATACTTTAAGAATGCAAGAAAGGCTACAAGCTGAAAGAAAAAAACAAGCTGAGATTGATAGAAAAGAATCAGAGAAATTTGCAGCTCAACTTGACTCTATTACATTAAAAATTGATGTTAAAGTTGATCCTGAAGGCCATATGTACGGCTCAGTCAATGCAAATGATATAGTAGAGCTTCTAAAAGAAGAGGGGATTAGCTTGGATAAAAAACAAGTTCAAGTTAAAAAACCTATCAAGGAAACTGGCACACATTCTATTGCTATTAAGCTTAAAGAAGAAGTGGATGCTAAAGTTACTTTAAAAATTATTCCTGAAGGAGTAATTGAAGCTGAAGTTGATGAAGTTATTGTAAAACCTGTCGATGCAGCTGAAGAGAGCGTTACTGAAGAAAATTTAGAGCCTCCAAAATCGGAAGACAAGTGGACCGAGCAAGAGAAAAAAGAAGTGAACGAAGCGTCCAAAGAAGTTTAACTTTTTTATCACCCGCTAAGTTAAATCTTTTTTTTCGAATACTAGGCAAAAGAAGCGATGGATATCATGAAATCGCTTCTATTTTTCAAGCCATCAACTTATTTGATACACTTACTATTAAAGTGTCATCAGAAGATCAATTTACCTGTTCAGACTCAAATATAGCTACTTCAGACAACTTAGTAGTAAAAGCTCTTAATCTTTTTAGAGAAAAAACAAATATACTAGACAAGGTTTCTATTCATTTAGAAAAGCATATTCCTATTGGAGCCGGCTTAGGTGGCGGGAGCTCTAATGTGGCGACTTGTCTTTGGGCTTTAAAAACCTTATTCGACTCTTCTCTTAAAGTTTCAACATTAATGGACTGGGGCGCTGAAATTGGCTCTGATGTTCCTTTTTTCTTTGCTAGCGGAGCTGCTGTTTGTAAAGGAAGGGGAGAGAAAGTTGAAGATATAGCTCTTCCTGATTTTAAGGGATATGTTATCTCTCCTAATATGCATGTTTCAACTATATCTGTTTATCACAATGTAGATATGAAACAAGTATCTGATATTCCTGTTGAGACATTGATCCGTTCTTTTAAATCAAGAGAGCCAATTTTTATCAATGATTTAGAGCATGCAGCATTTCAGGTAGAGCCATCGCTAAAAGAAATAAAATCCAACTATCATTTAACTGGAAGCGGGTCTTGTTTTTTTAGTTTAAAAGCACCTAAAAACTTACCTTCTTCTTGTAAACTTTTTCCAGTAAAGTCTGTTACTCGCTCACATACTACTTGGTACTGTCAATAGTTATCCTGCATCTTCTTGCAATAAAGAGTTCTTAACCAAATTCTTAATATCAGATATATTGTCTTTTAAAATGAGGGTGCAAAAAATGAAGCAAGATCAAATCTTTACGGATCAATATATTGTAGTTACCGGCGCTGCGGGATTTATTGGATCAGGCGTGGTTCGCCATTTAAATGACCATGGTTTAGAAAACTTAATTCTTGTTGATGACTTTAAAGATTCCAGCAAATGGAAAAATCTGCTTGGGAAAAAGTTTGTAGATATTATCTCAAAACATAAACTTTTTGATTGGCTAGAAGGAAGAGAAAGTGAAATTGAAGCTTTCATCCATTTAGGAGCCTGCTCATCTACAGTAGAGGCAGATGCAGATTTTCTTATGGAAAACAATTATCGTTACTCTCTTCGCTTAGCAGAATATGCTCTGAAAAATGAACACCGCTTTATTTATGCATCGTCTGCTGCAACTTATGGAAAAGGAGAAAACGGATTTAAAGATGAGCACAGTATTTTAGATGACCTACGACCTTTAAATGCCTATGGATATTCCAAACACCTTTTTGATATTTGGCTTGCAAGACAAAAGGTACTAGATAAAGTAATTGGATTAAAATATTTTAACGTGTTTGGCCCTAATGAATACCATAAGGGGCGAATGGCTTCGATGGTTTATCATATATTCAACACCATTCAAAAAGAGGGATGGATAGGCTTATTCAAGTCTTCTGAGCCTGAAAAATATAAAGATGGCGATCAGGTGAGAGATTTTATTTATGTAAAAGATGCTGTTCGCATGACCTGCAATATGTTAGATAAGGCGTTCAAGGATGTTACTGGTATTTATAATGTGGGAAGGGGAGAGACAGTTACTTGGAATAAAATTGCAGAAGCTGTTTTTCACGCTCTAGATAAAAAAGTAGATATTCGTTATATCGACATGCCAAAAGACTTAGAAGGTCAGTATCAGAATTTTACTTTAGCTGATATGTCAAAGTATGCAACTGTGCAAGGTCATAAGCTGCAAACAGCTCCTATCGAAGAATCGATAAGAGAATATGTGCAAGAATATTTAATACCGGGAAAAAGATGGTAAAACTAACAGGAACCTTTAGCCAACTACAATCTTTTAAAGTTCTCATTGTAGGAGATTTCATGCTTGATCGTTATACTAATGGCACAGTACAGCGGATCTCTCCTGAAGCTCCTGTATCCATTTTAAAAGTAGAAAATGAACAATCTTTGCCGGGAGGAGCGGGAAACGTAGCGTTAAACCTTGTGTCGCTCGGCGCTCAAGAAGTTGTTGCTTTAGGTAGGGTTGGTTCTGATTTAGTGGGCCAGGAACTGTTAGAAAAACTGGAGATAGAGGGAGTAAATGTTGACTACTTCGTCGCTCAAACTTCTTTCCCGACTCCTATAAAAAACCGGTTAGTGGCAGAGGGGCAGCAGCTCTTAAGGGTCGATCGTGAAAAAGTCATTCCCATTGATGAAGATCTGGAAAAAGAAATTATCGAAACACTTCCCCATATTTTATCCAATGTTGATGTAGTAGCTGTTTCCGATTATAACAAGGGCTTCCTGTCAAATGCTCTTTTACAGGCGTTGCTTAAAAAAGCAAAAGAGCTTTCCATTCCTGTAATTGTGGACCCAAAGGGTGATGATTTTGCAAAATACTTAGGGGCAACGTTAATTAAGCCTAACCAATGTGAAGCATATACTGCTGCTAAATTACCAAACAGCACAGCAATTGATGAAGTTGCTAAAGAACTCTTTTCTATTTGCCATCCCGATAAGCTTGTTATTACAAGGTCTAAAGAAGGGATTTCTCTTTTTGAAAAAGGAAAAGAAAGACAAGACTTTTCTGTTCAGATTAAAGAGGTCAAGGATGTAACGGGAGCAGGAGATACCGTTTTAGCAATGTTAAGTGCTTGTGTTGCCAATAAAATAGATATGGAAAACTCCATTCGGTTTGCTAATATTGCAGCAGGTCTTGCCATTGAAAAAGTAGGTTGTGCTCGAATTGGACTTTCCGAGTTTGCCAGAAGGCTATTAGAGATCGATTTAGATAATAAGATTTTCGACGAATCCCACCTTTTTGCTCTAAAAAAAATATTGATTAACCGTGAATACACTTTGTTTGCCCTTAAAGGCAAACAAGTAATTAGCTCAGAGCTTTTGCGCTCTATTCAAAAACTTACGCAAGAAAATAAAGAGCTTATCATTTATTTGCAGGAAGATGAGCCAGATGAAGAGCTCATTAACTTTTTAAGCTGTTTAAAAGAAGTTTCTTTTATTATTTTGAAAAAGGAATCTCTAAATAATCTTTATAAGAATCTCAAACCACAAAGTGCTTATTTATTTAGCAATAATGATATGCAAAATATAATTCTTACTGAACTTTCTAATTATATCTAAATGTTAAAAATTATTAACAATAATTAATTGATTTTTAATAAAAATATAAATGCACCCACTCCAATTTGGGTATATTATGGCTGCTATTTACGACAATAAATCATTGCAAGATCTTCATCCATGGGATGAAGCGCATTTTAGCTATCCTAATTTTGACTTGGATTATCAAAAATCATTCAAGCTTATTGTTCATGGGATCAATAAAAATGATCTTCATTTTTTTGCTAACAATGCAGAAAGGTCCCTTAAAGAACGATTAATTAGCGCATCAGTTATTTCACATGAAAAACAAGGTATTTTTTCAGAGGTTTTTTGTGGATTTATTTTGCAGGTTCCAGCAACTCTTATTATGGCGACTTGTCCTAATGAAGACTTTGAAGATTTGCATACTAGGAACAGATTCGAAACATTAGAAGAACTAGAAAAAGAAGTAGAAAGAATTACTTCTTTGCATCCTCTTTATCAACCAGATGAGCTATTAGAAAAAACACCAGAAAAATGGTAATGAAATAGTTATATTAGGTTCGAGTAAGTTATGGGAACCTAAAGCTCAAGAAACTTCAATAAAAGTAGGTGGCGTCTTTTGTAAAAAAGACGATCCAAGAGCTACTAGTCATATGAAAACGGCTCTAATGCTGATAGCTGATCGGAACAAGGTTCCATTTGTAGAACTTTAAGACTGAATTTTCCCCCCACCCAAACAAATTTCACCTTGATAAAAGACAATGGACTGGCCAGGGGTAATAGCTCTTTGTGGTTCTTTAAAGTTTACAATCACTTCCCCATTGTGTATTGATACAATTTCACAAGGTTGATCTATTTGCCGATAGCGGACTTTTGCTCTACATAAAAATGGAAAGAAGGAAGGTTCTTTAAACCAATTGAGATCATTTGCTCTCAGGATTTTTTTAAAAAGGGCTGGGTGATTTTTGCCTTGTCCAATGATCACTTCATTTTTTTCTATATTTTTGTCCACAACATACCAGGCGTCTCCTTCACCTCCAACGCCAAGTCCTTTTCTTTGCCCTAAAGTATGATAAGCAAGACCGTCATGTTTACCTACTTTTTTGCCATCTACAGTTAGAATGTCTCCAGGTGTAAACCCAATATATTGACTTACAAATTGCTTAAAGTTTCTTTTACCTATGAAGCAGATTCCGGTGCTGTCTTTCTTGTTAAAAACAGGAATGTCATTTTCTTGAGCGATTTGTCTGACTTCTGGCTTTGTTAAATGTCCAATAGGAAATAAAACATTTCTTAAAGTATCAGGGTTAATAGCATATAGAAAGTAAGATTGATCTTTATTGGGATCCGCCCCTTTTTTCAGTAAAAAGGTGCTGTTAATTTTTTCTGTTTGGCAGTAATGGCCGGTAGCAATGTAATCAGCTCCCAGCTCCATAGCTTTTTCATAGAAATAGTGAAATTTGATTTGCTTATTACATAAAATGTCAGGGTTAGGGGTAAGCCCCTTTTGGCAGTCAGCTAGAAACTCATTAAATACATGTTCTCGGTATTCTTTGACAAAATTTACTGTGTAAAAGGGAATTTTTAACGTTTTGCAGGTGAGCGCTACATCATCCAAGTCTTGCTGGGCTGGGCAGGTTCCATCAGTGTCTTCAAAATTCTTCATAAAAAGGGCAATAACGTCATATCCCTGTTTCTTTAATAAAAGAGCTGAGACTGCTGAATCTACCCCTCCTGAAAGGCCAATAACAACTTTTTTTCGCATAATTCTAGTTTTTTTCTTACCTATTTTACTCACTTTGTAAGGAGGTTTAAAGGAAAAAAAAGTCTATTATCATATCATTTTTTGAAGTCTTTCTATTCTTTGATCAATAGGCGGGTGGGTAGCAAATAACATGATAAGCCCTTTTTTAGAAGGAGCTGCTATTTTTAAAGACTGAAAAGAAGCATTTTCATGACGAATATCTTTGATTTCCTGCATAACTCTAAGTGACTGCAATGCAGATATCATATGTTCTTTGCCAGCAAGGTGCGCTCCACCAGCATCAGCCCTATATTCTCTGAAGCGCGAATATGTGGCGACTACCATGGATCCTAAAATCATAAAGACTACTTCAAATAGATAGACAAACATCATATAGCTAAAATAAGAGCCAGAAGATCCTGAGTTTTTATTGGATCTACCAAGACCAGATACAGCATAGGCTATAACCCTTGCTAAGAACATGACGAAAGCGTTCACAACACCTTGTAGTAGAGTCATTGTGACCATGTCTCCATTGGCAATATGCGACATCTCATGCCCCAAAATTGCTTCAATTTCATTTTCTTTCATTCTGTTTAAAAGGCCAGTTGATACAGCTATTAATGATCTTCGTTTAGTAGGTCCAGTAGCAAAAGCGTTTACTTCATTAGATTGATAAACGCCTACTTCCGGAATATTAGAAAGATGTGCTTTTTGAGTTAGTCTTTCTACCATTCTAAGCAGCGTTTGATAGTCAGGGTCCGTTGTATTTGGATCGATTACTCTGACTCCCATAACAGATTTGGCAATGAACCTTGAAAGACTTAATGATACAAGTGCACCGATCATACCCCATAAAAAGCAAAAAATCAGTAGGGAGTTGTAATCAAGTCCATAATGAGTGAGGTATGGTTGGATGTTAAAAAGATGCAAAATAAATGAGATCATCAAAATTACTAAAAAATTGATGCTCAAAAAAAGAAAAATTCTTTTTATGCCAGCCATAATAGACCTCCAATGTTGGTAACTATTTTCCTCCAGCATCCTTTTTCATGTCAAGATGGGACGAAATGGTTTGCATAATAATTGAGTTTATGTCATTTATCTGAGGTATTAAATCTAGCTTAGAAGTACTTGTAAGGCAAAATTTTCATTTATGACAAAAATATTCTTGAAGAACAAGGTAAGTTCAAAAAACTATGCCAGAGAACAAATAAAAAAAACTCTCAGCAAAAACCATGCTTGTTACGTTTTAATCACTTGTAGTGACCCTTCAGAAGATGGGAAGATGGATGTTGAAATGTCTTACGATGGAGATGAGACTTTAGCATCTTATCTTTTGCAAAGCGCTCAAAATATTTTTGACGAAAATTTAGACACAACAGCTGATTCATGTCAGGATTAATAAGGTGAAGAATAATCTCCAGCAATGGTTCAAAGATAATGAGAAAAAAAATCTGGAAGATTTTTTTTCTTTTTTGAAGTTTTCAACAATCGGCACTGATCCTTCGTTTAAATCAGAAATGGAAAAATGTGCTGCTTGGCTTATTGATTTTCTCAAAGATTGTCAAATGAAAGCAAGGCTTCTAGATACACCTTCTTATCCAGTAGTTTTTGCTGAAAAACATTACAGTGATAATGTTCCTACCTTACTTATATATGGGCACTATGATGTGCAGCCAGTAGACCCCCTAGATTTATGGGATTCTGATCCTTTTGAGCCAACCATGAAAGGAAATACTATTTATGCAAGAGGAGCTTTAGATAACAAAGGGCAAATCTTCTATGTGCTCCTTGTTATGAAAGCTCTGCACGAACTTTTGATAGATCTTCCGCTTAATATCAAGCTTTGCATTGAAGGGGAAGAAGAATCAGGAAGTGAGGGACTGTCTTCTATTTTGTCATCGGAAAAAGAGACTTTAAAAGCAGATTCTTTGCTAGTTGTAGATTTGGATATCCCGGATAAAAATACTCCTGCCATTACTTTAGGGGCCAGGGGGATTGTTACCATGGATGTAGAAGTCATTGGAGCTGATATTGATCTGCACTCAGGACACCATGGAGGCATTGCCTTTAACCCTATAAGGGCTTTAGTAGATGTACTTGCTAAACTATGGGATGAAAAAGGCGTTGTTACCATCAAAAGTTTTTACGATGATGTAGAAGAGGTAGCTACTAAGGATTTTGACCTTTCTTTTGATGAAAAACAATATGTGAAAGAATTTGGAGTGAGAGCTTTCTCTCCAGAAGGAGATTATACTGTTGTTGAATCCAACTGGTTTCGCCCTGCCATTGAAATTAATGGTATAGAAGGTGGGTATCATGGAAAAGGATTTAAAACAGTATTGCCGGCTAAAGCCCATGCCAAGCTTTCTTGTCGTATTGTTCCACATCAGACTCCAGAAAAAGTAGGTCGGCTAATTGCTGAATTTTTAAAAGAAAATATTCATAAAGGACTAAAAATAAACGTAGATCTGCATCATGGTGGGTCTCCAATTATATCTGACAAAAACTCTCTACTTGCAAAGTGCACATCAACTGCATATAGTGAAGTTTTTAAAACACCCTGCAAAAATATCATGGCCGGCGGCTCTGTGCCGATCATTGCAGAAATAGCTGAAAAGCTAGATGCAATACCAGTTATGATGGGAATGGGCCTTGCTAGTGATAATATCCATGCTCCTAATGAGCATTTTGGATGGGATAGGCTAGAAAAAGGATTCCAGGTTGTAGGTAAGATATTGGAGCTCATGGCGCATCATGGATCTTCTTGAGAGGGCAGATTCATTATCTAAAGAAGTAAGATATGTCTTGCTGCTAGCACCAGCATGCATTTTCTTAAGTTATTTTTTATTGCCGACAGCAAATATTGCTCTTCCTCTGGGGGGGCTTTTTTTATGTCTTTTGTTTGAGAGAAAAGGGCTGTACTTGTCTTTAGGGTTGCTATTGATAGATAGCTTCATTCAGCATACTATTCATACAAATCATCTATGGCTTTTAGGTTTTGAAATTAGCATTGGCTTAAGTTTTTGGATTTTTTCTTTAGCCATCGAGCAAATCCAAGAAACGGATGAAATACTTAAAATAGATTTTTCAAAAAAATTAGAAAGCCATTCATTGACTGCTTCAAGTTTAAAAAACCAGATACAGAACCTAGAAACACTGCATAGTGATTTACAGCATGCTATCGAAGAAAAAAATAAACAGATTAATGAATTAGATAACGAGCTTGCCTCTTGCCGGCTGCTTGTTGAAACGCTGCAAATTTCTAAAGATACCAACTTTAAAGTGAATGAAAAACTTTCCTACGATCTTGTAGAAGCATATCGAAAAGTAGATGCTGTTAAAAACTTACAAGCAAAATTAGAAAAAGAAAAAAAAGAAATAGAAACGCTAAAAGCACTTGAGGAGCAAAAAGTGACTCTTGAAAAGGAATTGTCTCAAGTAAAGCAAGAGCTTGCCCAAAAGAATATGCAACAAACAAAGCGGCAAGAGTTTTCTGAAAAAGCTAAAGAACAATATAGAAATACCCGTCAGCTGCAAGCCAACTACTTGCAGTTAAAAAAGCAGTTTAAAGAAAAAGATGCCATACTTCATCAAACGAGAAAAATGCTATATCAAACACAGACTAAACTTGAAATGGCTCAATTAATAGAGAAAGATAATGAGCTTGTTGTTCCTTATGAAGAAAATAAGCTTTTGCATGAGATTGAAGTCTTATCCTTAGAGCTAGAAGAGCTAGAGGCTGAAGTAAAAAGCTTGGAAGGAATTGTATCTACACTGAGCTTGTCAGCAACCAGTAAGAAAGCTCCTTCCGTTAATAAAGATACTATAATGGAATTACCCTTCCAAAAGGGTTAGTATTTCATATCCTGTCTCAGTAATTAAAATAGTATGTTCCCATTGAGCACTTGGCTTGTGATCATTTGTGCGTGCTATCCAGCCATTTTCTTTTTCAATGTAGCCTTCTCTTACTCCTGCATTAATCATTGGCTCAATAGTAAAAGTCATTCCTTTTGTCATAGGTATCTGCAAGCGATTGTAATGATGTGGTATTTGAGGAGGCTCATGAAAATCAATACCTACCCCATGTCCTACAAACTGGTTAACTACTGAGCAATTATTTTCTTTAGCGTGCTCTTCTATTTTTTCTCCAATCTCATAAATAAAGGCTCCTGGTTTGCAAACTTCTATGGCATTCATCATACATTCATAGGCTGTAGTCACAACTCGATGTTTTTCTTCATCCACCTTTCCAATTTCTACCATACGTGAGGTATCACCATAGAACCCATCTAAAATACAGGCTACATCAATGTTAAGAATATCACCGTCTTTTAAGGGAACATCGTCAGGAATGCCATGGCAGATAACATCATTGATAGATGTACAAATTGATCCAGGAAAAGGGGGATGACCATAGCCTAAAGAGGCGGGGGTTGCATTCGCCTTTTTGTGTAACTCTATGGAGAGCTCATCAAGTTCTTTTGTTGTCACGCCTGCTTTGGCCTTTTCACACAAAGCCAAGCAAATTTTGGTGGCAAGCTGGCAGGCTTCCTTGATCTTTTGTATCTGGTTTTCAGTTTTTAAAATAATGCCATATTTTTTTAAGTATTCTTTGGATAAATCAGCATTCTCATGAAGAGGTTTTTGCGGGAAATGACATTTTTTCCATTTTTTACCGCTGCCGCACCAACAAGGGTCATTTCTAGAGATCATTATACATCTTCTCCTGATCGTAATGAATTTCTTGTAAAAATAGTCCATTTGCCGGAGCGCAAACACCCGCAAGCTTTCTATCTTTAGCCTTTAAAAGGGATAAAAGATCGTAACATAATAATTTCCTACAGCCAACATAAACTAAGCTTCCGACTATATTTCTAACCATTTTGTAAAGAAAATTATTACCTGTAACGGTAATTTGAAGTAAGCTTTTCGATTTTTGCTGCATGTTAATAGAATAAATTTCCCTTACATTATTTTGTTCTTTTCGATTCGTAAATGAGGAAAAATCATGGTTGCCTATGAGCGATTTAGACTCAGATTCCATTTTTTTAATATTTATATTTTCATGAATATGCCATGAATATTGATGATAGAACGCTGATGGATAGCTAGCATTGTAAATATTATAGACATAACTTTTAGACAAAACGTCCAATGTTGGATGAAACGAGTCAGCTACTTTTTTAATGGATAAGGCTCTTATATCTTTAGGAAGTAATTGATTTAATCGGAATAAGAAGGTGGAAAGTGGGATTTTTATGACAGCAAAAAAATTCACTACTTGGCCATAAGCATGTACCCCTCTATCTGTGCGGCTTGCAGCTTGAAGGATGATTTTTTGCTGTAAGAGTGTTGTTAAACAAGTTTGCAAGGTCTCTTCTATGCTGGGGCCAGAGATCGTTTTTTGCCATCCAAAATATTGAGATCCGTCGTAAGAAATAATTAATTTGTAATTATACATTTGTGTGTAACAAATCCAGCTACCCCTTCTAAAAACATCTGAACTCCTATAATGACAAGTATAAGTCCCATGAGTCTTTCACATGCTTTAATACCTTTTTGTCCTAAGATGCGAGATAAAAGAGGGGAAAATATCAAAATAGCTAAAGTTAGCCCCCAAGCTAAAAATATGGAAGAGACCATAATCAAGTGGTTTTCTATCTGCTGGGAATATAGCATCACAGCTGCCAATATAGAAGGCCCAGCTACTAGAGGAACTGCAAGAGGGACAATAAAAGGCTCTTGGCTACTATCGAATTCTTGGGTAGATTTATCTGTTGGGAAAACCATTTTAATGGCAATCAAAAATAAAATAATACCACCAGTAATTTGTATAGAATCTTGAGAGACTTTTAAAAAATTAAAGAGTCCTTCTCCTAAAAAATTGAATAAAATAATAATTGCTAAAGCAATGAGAAGCTCTCTGAAAATAATAAAGCGCTGCCTTTTAGGGTCGACATCTTTCAAAAAAGAAATGTATAGAGGAATGTTTCCAATAGGATCCATCATAAGGAACAGAGGAAACGCAGTAGCTAATATTGTTTTCATATTTTTGTCTTTTATTTACTTAAGTTTACTGCAAAAGAAAAAGACAAATCAAGGCTCATTTTGCTTGACTGATGATTGTTTTCCAAAGGGTTGTTATAAACTTTTTTTGAGGTTCATTCAAATTATGAAGAATTAAAAAACAGTCATGGTTTTTATAGAATGCGGCTTTTGTTAAGTTAGCCGATCCAGTAAGTAAAATTTTATCATCAACGCAAATAAACTTGTGATGCAGTAAATTATTGCTCTGGTTGACTAGTACTTCAATATTTTCTTGCTTAAGAGTTTGCCTTGTTTTTTGGCTAATGCCAAGTGAAGAGCCAAAATCAATAACAACAGTGACGTCGACCCCTCTTTTTTTAGCTTGGATAAGTTCTTGAATGACATCTGGGTGCGTGAAAGTAAAGATAGCTATTTTAATGCTTTTAGATGCTCTTCTTAAAATTTTTAACGCCTGGTTTAATCCATTTCCTCTCGGATCAGGAAGAAGCCAAAAATCCAATTCTTGCCCCGCATGTAGCACATTTAAATGACCTGAGGAATAAGGGCACTTTTGTAAAAGAAAGTTAGCTATTTTAGGGCTATAAAGTCCAATGATCATATTATCATGCATCAAAAGGGATGACTTTGTAAAATTGGCTGACCCAACGTAAACAATTTTTTTATCAATAATGAGTATTTTTTGATGCATAAAACCTGATTTTTTTACAGGTGTTGCATCGATGTGGGGGAGGAGCCTGTCTAGCTTAGGGGTATTTTTAGCGTCATAGAACATTTTGACGGGTATTTCTTTAGCTTTCTCAGACAAAACATGAATAATGGATGGCTCCGTAAGGCCAAACATGATGACGTCTATAGACTCAGAAGCGTTTTGTATAGCCTTGTACAAAGTCCAACGAAGATCGTCACGACATTGATTAGAATAAAATATACAAGGATTTTCAAGGGTAGGAGAGCTTGGGTTTAAGGATTTATAAAAAACCCATCCAAACCCAATATAAAAAGTTAAAAGAATAAGAAAATAAGAAAAATATCTTCTAGGTCGCTTCAATTAGATTTTAGCGCCGTTTTTTCTCATTTCTCTAACAACCGTAGACAAACCTTTTTTATTAATGATTCTAATAGCATTTGCAGAAAGTTTTAATCTGATGAAACGATTTTCTTCTTCAAACCAAAATCTTTTAGTCATGATATTAGGTATAAATCTTCTTTTAGTTTTGCCTGTAATTTTAAGACCAATACCTTTTTTCTTTTTTGCGATCCCGCGAATAGTATATTTACGGCCTACTTTAGGTCTTTTGCCGGTAACTTCACATACTTTAGACATAAAAACTACTCCTATAAAGTGAGAAAATATACTGAACCCTAGAGAAAAAAACAACGGAAATTTTTGATGTGGTTAAATGAGAGCGAAAAAAATTTTTTTAAAAAAGAAATTACCAAGTTAGTTGTAAAAAAAAACTTTTCACATATCATGGCTCCTTCAAAAAAAAATAGGGAGTTGATGTGGCGATAAATGTCCAAAATGCAGTTCAGTCTCTAGAGCAGTTTGAGGTGAGGTTTCCTGTTTGGAGGGCAATACAATCTGGGGATTTTCATTCATCAGACGCCAGCCAAAATATAAAAGAGCTAAATAGACAAACTTCTAGGCTTAGTAAGCAAGTGCTTCCTTTGCTGTCAGAAATTGTTAAAAACTATTGGACTGCAGGTAGCTTTTACTGCCATAAGTATGCAGTTCAAAGAAAAGCAGGAATATGTTTATTGGGTGTGGCTGTACTTGGTTTTTATGTTACTTCTTATAGATTATTAAAATAAAAGGTTGTTATGTCTTCATTATTTAAAACTAGAATTAATGAATTGTCAAAAAATTTTTTTGAAAGAGAAAACGTGGAATGGGCAATTGAAATTAAAGATTTTAGTTCGAGAGAAGCTCAAGAAAGTGTAGATGAGCTGAAAGATCACACAAAAGAGCTTTTTCAGGTACTTGGAAATGTAATGTCTGAGATTGGTAAAAATACACTGACCTTGGTTCGTTATAAAGTGAATAAGCATAAAAGTCTCTATGAGACGGCTGTAATATCGCTAGTGGCTGTAACCTTTTATCACATAATATTCATGCTTTATGAATCAAAAGAGCCCCTCTGTTATGAGAGGCGCTTTTTTTTAGTTGACTAGATAGTCAAGGTCTTGGTCTTTAAGCTGCAGTTGTATTTTGCACTCTCCTGGGATTTTTCCTTCTAAAATTCCTTTAGAGAATAAATTTACAACTTTATTTTGTATTAGTCTTTTTAAAGGTCTTGCTCCGTAAATGGGGTCATAGCCCTGTTTCGCTAAATAAGCTAAAGTATTTGCATCCCAAGTAAATTGGATTTTTTTATTTTTGAGCCTTTCAGAAACCTTTTCAAGCTGCAAGGAGACTATTTTTTTCATATCTTTTTCTTCCAGAGAAGAAAAGGGGAGTATCTCGTCAATTCTATTTAAAAACTCTGGTTTGAAGTGTTGTCTTAAGGAAGGTTCTAGCACTTTTAAAATATCTTCGTTGCTATTGTTTTTAAGTTTCTCTAATAAAATGTCGGAACCTACGTTAGAAGTCATAATAAAAAGGGCATTTTTGCAGTTTATCAGCCTTCCTTTGCTGTCGGTAAGCCTTCCATCATCAAAGATTTGCAATAGGATATTGAAAACATCACTATGCGCCTTTTCAATTTCATCTAGCAGTACAATGGTGTAAGGGCTTTTGCGTAAACTCTCGGTTAGCTGACCTCCTTCATCGTAACCAACGTAGCCAGGAGGGGATCCAATGAGCTTGGCTACAGAGTGTTTTTCCATGTATTCTGACATGTCAATTCTAATAATAGCATCTTCTCTGTCAAAAAGTTCTGAGGAAAGTGCTTTTACTAACTCTGTCTTGCCAACACCGGTAGGGCCAACAAATAAAAAGACACCTACAGGTTTTGCTGGGTCGTTCAACCCTGATCTTGAACGCCTTATAGCATCGCTAACTGCTAAAATGGCTTTATCCTGACCGATAACTTTGCTTTGTAATCGTTTATCTAATTCAAGTAATTTAGCTGCTTCTTTCTGTAACATTTTCTCTACAGGAATCTTGGTCCATTTGCTAACTACAGCTGCAATTAAATCCTCAGAAACTTCCTCTTGCAGAATCCTAACATCAAGTTTATCAAGTTCTTGCTGAGCTTTTTTTAATTCCTCTTGTACCTGAGGAATTTTACTGTATCTGATTTCGGCAACCTTGTTAAAGTCGGAAAGTCTTTCAGCTTCTTCTTCTTGAAAGCGAAGATTTTCTAAGGTATTTTTACGATCTTTCAGTTTTTGAATAATTTTCTTTTCTTCATTCCATTTAGATTTTAGTACAGAAAGCTCTTCTCTTGTTTTTTGGATTTCTTTCTCTAACGTCTTTATATCTTGTTCCGATGCTTTAGAGCCTTCTCTTTTCAAAGCTTCCTGATTAATAATAAGGGTGTTTAACTCCCTTTCTTTCTGGTCGATAGGAAGGGGGAGTGAACCTAGTTGCATTTTAATTAAACTGGCAGCCTCGTCGATCAAATCAATTGCTTTATCTGGAAGCTTTCTATCTGCGATATAACGATGGGACAAGAAAACGGCTGCATGTAGAGCATCTTCTGTGATTTGTACTCCGTGGAAAATTTCATATTTTTCTCTTAATCCTCTTAGAATAGAGATGGCATCTTCCAAATTAGGCTCTTCTACTAGAATTTTTTGAAATCTTCTTTCTAAAGCAGGGTCTTTTTCTATATATTTTTTAAATTCATTAACTGTTGTAGCACCTATGCAATGAAGGTGACCTCTTGCCAGAGCTGGTTTTAACAGATTGGCGGCGTCCATTGCGCCATCTGATGCACCTGCCCCAATTAATGTGTGGACTTCATCAATGAAAAGGATGATTTTCCCTTCACTTTTCTCAATTTCTTCTAAAATACTTTTTAGTCTTTCCTCAAACTCCCCCCGGTATTTTGCTCCTGCAATCAAGGCTCCCATATCGAGCGCTAAAATTTGTTTCTCTTTTAAACTGTCAGGGACGTCGTTTTGGTAAATTCTTTGAGCTAATCCTTCAGCAATAGCTGTTTTACCGACTCCAGGGTCACCTACAAGCATGGGGTTATTTTTGGTCCTTCTGGAGAGTACTTGGATTGCTCTTCGTATTTCTTCATCTCTTCCGATAACAGGATCTAGTTTACCTTCTTTAGCTAGGTTAGATAAGTTTTTGCAAAACTTTTCTAATGATTTTATATTTTGTTCAGAGGTAGGTGAGTCCATCTTTTTAGTTCCTCTTAATTTTATTATTTCTTCTTTTACATTTTTATTTATCTGGTTTTTATAACTGGCAAGAGGGGTATCAGGTGTTTCCCAAAATGCTAGAAAAAAATGATCGCTGCTAATGAACGCATCCTGGAGTTCTTGTGCTTTTTTTTCAGCTACTTGAAGTAGTCTCTGTAAGGAAGAGCCTGCTTTTACTTCCGTTTCATTAGAAAGGGTAGGCAAGTGCGATATTGCCTCAACTGTTTGGTTTTTGAGGTTTTCCGGGTTAATAGCTAGTTCGTTTAAAATTGTAATGAAATATCCTTCTTTTTCTTCTAAAAAACCATATAAGAGGTGGTTTGCTTGAAGTTCAGCATTAGATAGCTGTTTTGCGTAGGCTACTGCTTTTTGAAAGGCGGTATTTACTGCTTCACTAAATTGTTGATTCATAAAGGACTAGCTCCTTTTTAAGTTCATAATTAGCAGTTTAACTTAAAGAGTGCTAATTTGTCAAGTATAGGTGAAATATGCTACAAATACTTCATGGAAAGCTTAGATATTCAATTTTCAAATAAAAACTTTACTATCTCCACGAAAAAGGAGTTTTATTCCTTTTTTAACGTTCACTATCAAACAACCCTTACATACAAAAATGAGAAGGTAAGAAATGCGATTCTTCAAAATGAGCCTGATTTAGAATCTTGTTTTAGAGGGATGCTCTATCAAAACCTATTATATCAAATGTGTCACCCTCCCATTTCCATTGGATGGATTTCTAAAGAAATTGGTTTTGGCGTTTTTGCTAAAAAGCCTATTGAAAAGGGGCAAATCATCGGCATGTATACGGGAGTTGTGCAAAAAGTGGAAGTGGGGAACCCCTATCAACTAGCGTATCAGCTGCTTGATGATACGATATATGTTATTAATGCTAAAAAAAGAGGGAATTTTACAAGATTTGTCAATCACAGTTATACGCCTAACTTAGAAATTGAAAAGGTTCACTTTGAAGGAGCTTTTCAATACCTTTTTATTTCTTCATGTGCCATAGAAGAGGGAGGTGAACTTACCATTAATTATGGTAAGGAATATTGGGAGAAAAAAAATCAGACCCCGCGGAGGTGACCTTGCCAAAAGTTGCGCTATTTCTTTGGTGCTTTTCCCTTTTTGCTCATGAAGCCTGCTTTACTATTTTTTCTTTCAATGACTCTGTTAGCATGAGAGAAGGGCAGTCACTGCCGAAAATCATGTCTCTTTTAGAATTAGAAAAAAAAGATGCTGAAGAGGTTGTTACATTAGTAAATTCTCCCCTAGTTCTTTCTGAAAAGCATGATGGAAAAATTGCAGGCATTTTTGATGAAATGGGCATCGATTTCGTCTGCATAAATGCATCTTCATTAGAAAGTGTGGATGCCATTGTAGAAAAAGCTAAGTTTAAATGTTTAGGGGCCAATATTATAGATATTGATGATAAGCCCCTTTCCAACCAAGTGCATTTCTTTCAAAAAAACGGAATAAAAGTAGGTTTTTTTGGTCTTTTAGACGAAAAAAAACATGTCAAAAGTAATAAATATAATCTTCTTCCCTTTCTGTACACAGCTAGTGATAAAATTGAAGAACTTAAGAAAAAGGGCGTGGATCTTATAGTTATTGTTAGCTCATTAGGAATTGAGAACAACCGCCTGCTAGTAAAAAAATTTCCGGAAATTGATGTTATCATTAGTTCGCACAGCTTAGATCCTGTAGGGTGGTTCGAAGGTAAAACATTTATCTTGCAATCCTCAGATAAGGAAAATTTGGTTACTCGTATTGATCTCGTTGTAGAAAAAAAAGAGACTCCTTGGAGAATAAAAACAGAAGTATATCCTTCGTGGAGAACCATTTCTAATGAAGCTATAAAGCCTCATCCGGAAATTTCTAAAATGATAAATCAATGAGATGGTATATGACTTACCTTTCGTGCATGTACTTTACTGGACGTTACTGTATTTGTTAGAGTATACGGATAAGCGCCAACAGCAGTATATTCTACTTTGATCGGAACAGGGGTAAGCCACCCTTGTGTAACGGCGGTATCTTTAGGGTCGATTTGCCATATTGTATCATCATCTAGACGGATAAATTGACCTGAGAAGGTTACTTCAGCAATGGTAGGTAATTGTTGGTACCCTCTAGATAACGGGGATTTACTTTTCTTCACGTAGTTTCGATCGATCCAATTTTTCAGTTCAATTTTTTCTGTAGTCGATAGTTTATAGACTCCTGTATTTTTCATGTCTTCCTCACTCATTAGAGAGTCTAAAGAGTTGCCTGTTTGGGCAAATACAACATACTTAATGGCTACAAAGACAATGGCAGCGGCTAAAATAAACTGAAAAAGATTTTTTGCCTTCATCGTGCGCCTCTTAAGCTTTAATTCTTATTTAGAAAAAAATGAACTTGAGGACAAGCATTTTTTAAAAAGAGTTAGGTGGACAGGCTTGTGTGAGTGCTTGTTTTAATTCTTTTAAGGCTCTGGGAAAATGGTTGTTAGCTTTTAAAATCTTTTCAGCTTTTTTAAAATATTTCCAAGAGTCTAGGTAGTTAAATCTTTGCAAGCAAATAACCGACATATAGTAGTTGGCTGTAGGCTCATCTGGATCAATTTGAAGATATCTTTCTAAAATCTTTTTAGCTTCTTTTTCCCTTCCAAGTTGTAACCATGTGCCTGCTAATTGAAAAAGGCCGGCTCTAAATTCAGGGAATTTTTGCAGACATTTTTCAAGTGCTGTTCTTTTTTCTATAATAGACTCTCTCGTTTCATCTACAGAAAGAAAAATGGTTTTTAAGCCTTCAATGTCCACTTTGTTGTTAAGAAAGTCTTCTGCCACAGAGTTTTTTGTAATGGCAAACTCCGGAATGTGATCTTTAATTTCTTTTAAATATTTAACACCTTTGTCAACGCTTCCAACAAATAGATAGTTATATCCTAAAAATTCTTTTAACAAAGGGTCGTTGGGAAGGTATTTTTCAGCTATTTCATAGAGCTCTATTGCTTTGCTATAGTCTTTTTTACCCCAAAAAACAGAAGCCTGGTTGATAAAAGCAAGTCCTACCACCTCTTTGGGGTTTCTCATTTGAAGAGATTTTGTCTCAATCCCTAGATACACTTCGCTTGGGGTATCAATGCCCCTTGCAGTGGTCTCAATATTAATGATGTTGCCATCCTTTTCCCTATATCGAACATAGATATGACCAGGAGGCGTGACAATTTCTAATGGTAAATCTAATCTTTGCGCAATGCATAGATAAAGAATGGACACACCTAAACAAACACCTTTTCTGCTATCAATCACTGAAGGCAAGAATGTATACACATCAATATCTTTTGCCCATAAAGAGTGAGGAGGGAAGCGAAAATGCATTTCATGAAAAATAAACTCATTGATAGCGTCAATTTTTTCTACGTCGCTAGCTCCTGGCTTTAATCTGGCTAAAATTTGCAGCGCCATTAAATCTATGGTAGCTTCATAAGAGCTGGAATCCTCTTGTTGAGCTAAGAAAAGAGCTCGACAGATGTCAATCTCCTTTGGAGGTAGTAAAAGAAGGTCACTTTCTTTTTTAACCTTATATCCTTTGAGCTTTCTATTGGGAAAGCCTTTGGCTATTTTTTGAATTAACTCTAGTTGTTTTTTGGTAAGTCGGGGTGGATCGAAATTCTCTTTGTTGACTAAGGCCACTATCGGTCTTAAATCGAGAGGGGGGAGGGTTAAATCAAAATGCTCTGCATTTTTATAGTTTAATATAGACCAGGCTCTTTTTAGGGCTTCTTTACCTTCTTCACTTTCAGGGTAAAGTTCGTAAAAAGCAAAGTTTTGTGCTAATGATAATGGGTCTAAACTACAGTAAAGGGCGTGTAGCTCAGATTTTGTTTTTGAAGCTGTCAGAGAACAGCTAAGAGCAAGTAATAGAATTATCCTCATAAGGTTAAAATAATCGCCAGATTATATCCTTACAAGTTCTATTTAAAATCCTGATCTATATAAAAATTGTAATTTCCCATTAGGACGGTTAGCTTCTCGGGCAAGATTAGCGGGAGATATTGCGTCAATCGGCTTTGTTGATCCTACATCAATGTTCCATTTAGCTAAAATTGTTGCAATTGCTGATGAGCAAGCATAAGACTTATTGAAGTCGAAGTCTTGCATAATCAGAGCATCTTTTTTTCTTTTTCTAATTGTTAAACCGACACGAAGCATAGCTGAAATATCTGTTTTTATTTCAGGGTGGTTATCTTCGATCCATTGTTCAATTTCATCCCAATTGTCTTGAAGTTTTTGTTGGTTTTCTTCATTAAAAACTAAAATGTCATGAGGGCAAATCATTGTTTGTCGTCTAGTATTTTCATGAATAGTCCCTTGGCCTGAGCTGAAGCTTTCCTTAGGGTCTTTATCTTGTTCATAAATTTTGCCTTTTCCTAAGCTAAAAGAGGCGTGAATGTAACTTGAACCTGTAAGAAAGATGGTGATATATTTTTTTAGTTTTTGAACTTTTAACCAAGAGCTGAGATTAGCTCCACTTTGATAGAGAACCCTAATGTGAGCTTCTACATTAGTTAATAAAATAGCTCCTTTAGGTAAATCTTTATAAAGATAGGGTAGTTGTCCTGAATTGGACAAAGCAGCAAAGGTTCTTTGTTTAAGTTTTGATTGAATCCACCTTTTATCTTCGTTAGAAATATTGTTGGAAAAATCTGGTTTGGCAATATTTTCTTTTGCTACTTTCTGAAGAGAATTTACTCTTTTGCAAAACTGCTGATAATTTGCATTTCCTTGAAGATTTTTACCCCACGTTGTTGCAAGGAATATTCCTTGCAATCTCAACATTTTTGCCAAGAAAGGAAAGTCAACTTCCTCTTCGTTGATTTTATTTTTTAACTCGGACCAAAGTGAATCAAATGCAATATTATCTTGTTTAAATCTTCCTCCGTGTAAATAGTCCCGTGCGGAATTTAGTGAATCAATTACCCGGCTAAATATTCCTCTACATTTGTAAATTGTAATCGTATCATTGTTGACTCTGATTCTATCGAAAAATTTCAACTCTAATGATTTGTTTAAAATTGGAGTAACCATAATAAAAATAAATTATTAATTATATTAAGTTAATTATGTTTTTTTATTTAACTATAATTAGTTTAAACAATTTTAGTAATTAAAATCAAAATAAAATATAAAAAAATTTTTTTTTTATTTTTAAAGGAAAAATTTATATTTTTGTTTAAGTGTGATTTTCTAAGTATTAGAAAAATCTTAAATGTCACTCATGGTACTATGTATTGTTTTTTTTTACACAAATTAAATTATTTAAAACGCATAGAAATTATTTAAATTTTCTTATGTTTATGAAAATTATTTTTTTAATTTTATTTTAAATTATTAATCAGGGGGATTTAACGACCAATTCTGACAACTTTTCTGTGGGACTAAAAGAGTTTATTTAAGAAAATCCTCTTAAAAACGATTGATCTAGCTATTTTCTCTGCTGTCTTGTGCTGTGTTGAGATATCATGAATTGAATGCAAAATTTACCATGGAACACTTTTGTAATTAAAAATTTAATTTGAAAAATATTACTTTTTAACAAAATCGCTTACTTAAAGACCTAGCAACAGGCTTCTCAAGTTTTATAAAAAAGGAGAGAATACATCAGCAATCTCTCCTTCAGATCTAAAGCTTCGGAACTAAAAAAATTTAATTCTTCGTTTAAGTCTCTTATTTATGCGGGAGCGATCTATGTCAAGTTTTTCCAGTTTGTTCCTTTCTAAAATTAGCTCAAGAATTAGCTCAAGACATCTTGTCGCTATTGTTATACCGAATAAAGCAACTTCTTTTAGATGAGTCGTTTTTGAGAAAAAACCTATAAGGGCATCGTCATCAAGATTTTCGCAATGGCTTAAATTAAGTTTTTGCAGTTGGTTCTTCTCTGGAATATACGAAAGACACAATCCTCTTATATAGGTACCGATTAAACTAGCCTCTTGTAAGCATGTCGCTACTTGAAAGAAAGGTATAAGAGCCTCATCATCAAGATTTTCGCAATGGCTTAAATCAAGTTTTTGCAGTTGATTTCTTCTTGGAATATGAGCAAGTCCTTTGCCTGTTGTCTCTGTAAAAGATAAATCAACTTCTTTTAGACGAGTCGTTTTTGAGAAAAAACCTATAAGGGCATCGTCATCAAGATTTTCGCAATGGTTTAAATCAAGTTTTTGCAGTTGATTTCTTCTTGGAATATGAGCAAGTCCTTTGCCTGTTGTCTTTGCATAGGATAAATAAACTTCTTCTAGATAAGTCGCTTTTAGGAAAAAACCTATAAGGGCATCGTCATCAAGATTGTTGCATTCGCTTAAACGAAGCTTTTTCAGTTGGTTATCCTCCGGTATTTGCGCAAGACATCTTCCGCTTATTGTTGTACGGCGTAAATCAACTACTATTAAATGAGTAGCCTTTGAGAAAAAAACTGCAAGATGATCTTCATCAAGATTTTTGCAACCTCTTAAATGAAGCGTTTCCAGTTTGTTCCTTTCTGAAATTAGCTCAAGACATCTTCCCGTTATTGTTGTATTGGATAAATCAACTTCCTTTAGATGAGTCATTTTTGAAGACAAATTTTCAAGGTGATCTTCATCAAGATTTCTGCAATTGTTTAAGGTAAGCTTTTCTAGTTTGTTGTCAACTGGAATTAGCTCAAGACATCTTCCCGCTATTGTTGTATGGGATAAAGCAACTTCTTTTAAATGAGTAGCCTTTGCGAAAAAAACTGCAAGATGATCTTCATCAAGATTTCTGCAATCAACTAAGGTAAGCTTTTCTAGTTTGTTGTCAACTGGAATTAGCTCAAGACATCTTCCGCTTATTGTTGTATTGGATAAAGCAACTTCTTTTAGATGAGTAGCCTTTGCGAAAAAAACTGCAAGATGATCTTCATCAAGATTTTCGCAATCAACTAAGGTAAGCGTTTCCAGTTTGTTGTCAACCGGAATTAGCTCAAAACATCTTCCGCTTATTGTTGTATGGGATAAAGCAACTTCTTTTAGATAAGTAGCCTTTGCGAAAAAAACTTCAAGGTGATCATCATCAAGATTTCCGCAACAGTCTAAGGTAAGCTTTTCTAGTTTGTTGTCAACTGGAATTAGCTCAAAACATCTTCCCGTTATTGTTGTATGGGATAAAGCAACTTCTTTTAAATGAGTAGCCTTTGAGAAAAAAACTGCAAGGTGATCTTCATCAAGATTTCTGCAATCGTGTAAGGTAAGCTTTTCTAGTTTGTTGTCAACCGGAATTTGAGCAAGCCCTTCACCTGTTATGTTAGAGCCTGTAAGAGTTAAAGATTTTAAGTTAGGACAAGATTCAACTATTTCTTTAATTTGCTCGTCTGTAAAGTCCTTCCTCCTGTCACATGTAAATTTTAAATCTTCAATCATACCTCGTTGCCTTTCATCAAGGCTTCGTAAAACGTTTATTACATTAAAAGGTCCATTTTCAAAGCTACTTTGAATTACTTTCTGTAAAAATTCTTTAGTAAATTGAAAATTAGGATTTAAAACTTCATTAAATTTTTGATTAATTAAATCTGTTATAATATTAGGAGATTTATTAAGTAATAAATTAATTTCTTTTTCGGAAAGGGATCGCATAAAAACAAAGCGGCATGCTAATTGTTGAGAAGCGGCATGGAAAGCCCAATTAACTAAATTATTATTTGCTTGTTCCTTAGATGATAAATAAGATACTACTTTACTCCATAGATCTATTGGTAATGATAAATTTGCTGGTGAGACTGAACTCATAATAACCCCTATTAGTTTAATAATAAATATTATAATATTTAATTATAATAATTTCAAGTTTATTTTTAAATTATTTTAAAATAATATTGTGCATCTAATTAACCTTAGAACTAACTAAGAACTCCACCTTAATTAAATATTTAATTTGACAACCCTTTTTCTGGAGGGAGATATTATCTAAACGTTTTAAAGTCCTATCAGAGGCTTAGTGTCACACCTTTTAGAAAGCTTTTCCTAGAAGCGCCTCTTGTGTCTTTTTACTGGGGCAAGCCACTCTAGCACTCTTTCTCCTGGAGTATTTTTTCAAGTAAATCCTCTTAAATGCGATAGCTCAACTGTTTTCTCAGTTGGTTTGTGCTATGTTGGCTATATACTGTTCGACTTGTGCTCGAGAAGCCCATCTGAAATGAAGGAAATATTTTAATATTATAAAAGATTTTTTTTAGTTTTCTAAATAATTGACAAGAACCTGTTTATTTAACAAATATATTCATCCCTTAATATTTTTAATATGGAGAATTTATGTTTGTGGTAGCTAGTAATTTGTCAAATCAACCTATTGTTACGCCTGAGACGAATGTTTGTACTAGAGTAATACGAAGCTGTGGACACAACAATCTCTATAGGTGTTCTGTGTTCCTTTTATTCTCTGGAGTTGGCCTTTTATATTATAAGTTTTATAAATGTGCCCCTATTATTGACGAAAGTATAAATTCTACCGTTGCTTCGGTTAATATAAATAACTGTATTGATGGATCTCCTACGGAAGCTTTAGCGTTTGCTGTTTCATCTATTGCCTTATGTACCATAGGTGTATTATGTTGCTCATGCGCTGACCGGACACTTGAAGCACATTAGCTGAGATAGTATAAAGAAAGCTAAAGAAGAAGTTGTTGCATAGTTGACTGCAAGTTTTCATGAGAAATAATCTCTTCTACAGTCGGGCGGAATCGATATGTCCAGTTTATGGGAGATGCTGTTCCCGGAATATTAATCCTTTCATCTTCCGGTTTAGGCCAAATGAGTTCAGGAAAAAAAGCTAAGTATTCTTGAAGGGGATTTATATGAAATAAGCTGGACGAGTGATGAGAATCATATAACATGGCATAACGCATTTGGTTAGTAAGAACGGGGGTATATTTCCACTTTTTATGCTTTGCATAGAGTTTAGCATCAATGGGGTACTTTTCCCACCATAAGGACAATGGTTCTGCGTCGTGAGTAGACACGGTCGTCATAGTTAAAGGCTCATAGTCTTTTACATTAATATAGTTTGAATCTTCTTCCCATCTTCTGGCCCATCGGATGACTCTAGTGCCGCAAATTCCAAGTTTTTTTAAAGTGCGGGGAACAAATCTTGGAATTGTTCCCAAATCCTCTGCCATAGGTAAAATAAAGGAAGCATCTATCATCATTTTTAATAGCTTCTGGCCTTGTCTTTGCCATAGGTAGAAGTTTCGTGGCATAAAATGGCCATCGACGGGTTTTTTGTGAGGAGGGATTACCCAAAATCGGAAAAAACCCACTACATGATCTATGCGATAAAGGTGATACAGCTGTGAGGCAGTCTGCAGTCTTTGCTTCCACCAGGAAAAATGCTCTTTCTCATGAGCTTTCCACTGAAACATGGGAAAACCCCAATCTTGACCTTTTGCGTTATAAGCATCAGGAGGTGCCCCAACTGTGTTTTTCCCATTGAAAAGATCAAGGTGCGTCCATACATCAGCACTATCTTGACTTAACAGAATAGGAATATCTCCTTTTATAAGGATGTTTTTAGAGCTTGCATAAGCTTTTACTTTTTTAAACTGAGAAAAAGCTAGGTATTGCAAAAAAATATAAAAATTCACTTCCTGATCATATTTTTGCAGTAGCAAATGGAAGTCTTTAGGTCTTTGTAATTCTTCAGGCCAGCTTTTCCATGAACTGTTATTTCCTTTTTCCTTTAAAACTCTATAAAGCGCATAGGTACCAAGCCAAACATTAGAGGAGGTAAACTCTAAATATTCATCTGCTTGAGAAAGGGTTGCATACACTTTTTCAAAGTACTTGTGCAAGAAATTCATTTTATTTTGCTTAACTTTTGCGTAGGCAATCCTCTGACTATTGTTCAGCGCTTGAAATGTTTCTAGTTGTCTTTCCAAGTCATGATGTTCAGAAAGCAAGGGAAGAGCGTAAAGGCTCAAATACATGGGATCTAGGGCTTGAGAAGAAAGAGCATTGTATGGACTTGGGTCCTCTCCAGTATCATTGAGGGGAAGCAATTGGATAACGTCGTAGCCTATTGTTTTTACCCAGTCGATAATAGGAAAAAGATCTAGAAATTCGCCTATTCCAGAGCTTTTTTTAGATCTTAATGAAAAGAGGGGAAGAGCAATCCCATGATGATGTTTTATACCAACGTTTTGCCAATGTTTATATGTAGGAGCCTTTTTTAAGTATTTTTGTAAATAATCTAGAGTTTTCAAGGCTTAAGCCCAAAGGGGTTGGTATTCTTATTCGAAGATTGCCTGCCTTCTGGTCCTGCTTTTCCAGTGTCAATCGCATCTTTCCATTGCATACAAACATAGATCATTTCAGTCAGATACTGCGAGATAAGGTCATATTTTGTTGTTTGAGAGGAGAAAAAGTGATGAAAAGTGAGTTCACCTGTTTCTGGCAGAAAACCGAGTGTGCCGATTCTAGTAGGAAGATGATTGGCTTTTAAGGCTTCTACTAAAATGTTTTCTCGAAATCTTCCTGGGGCTATTTCAGTTATATATGTCATGATTATAAGTCGTTCATTGGCCGTATCCATCTCTAGCTGGATAATAATTTTATCATCGATTTTGATACTGCAGCTTTCATGACTATCTGATCGCAAGTCTATATGAAATTGCAGGGATATAAACTGAATAAGTTCTTGAAAATTCACTCTTCCTCTTCTTCTTCTAGTTCTTCTTCTAAATCTTCCAGCGCTTCGATAATTGCTGCAAGCGCTTCTTCTTTATGTTTTTGATTTCTATAAATGCGGGGAGAGACAAGGCGGATAGCATCTCTCATTTGAGTAAATAAAATAATTTGAGCCAGCTCTTCTTCTGTCACTCCCAATTGTTTGGCTAGTTGTTTAACTCTGTCTGCAGAAATATATCTTTCTTTGATAAGCTGCATAAATTTTTGGGCTAAAACTTCAAATGTGAGTCTATCAGGAAAGGCCAGTTCATTATTCGCAAATTGTTTATGGATTAACTTCATTCTTTCTTTAAAGAAAAAGTATACTCCTAAAATTGCTTGCAAGGTTCTTGTATCTTCCATAAGTCTAGCAAGCTCTGCTCTCGAGATAGAAGGACCTTTTGCTTTTAAGTCAGCTCCTAGTGAATGGAAAAGGAAATTAGAGGCAGTTTTTAATTTTTCATAATCAAATAGTCTGGAAAGCTCGTCAAACAGCGTATGTACTTCCCTGGGGTTTCCAGTAATATCTCGGTACATGTCTCTTAATGCCGTCGGAGAACCTAAGCCGGCCTCAGAAAATTCCTTGGCTTGTAATGCAATGTTCTTACCTGCAACAATCTCTCTACCATATCTTGCGTTTAGCTCATCTTTTGCTAACTGCACCTGGTTTCTAAGTTCTCCATGGGTGGTTTGTAAGAGATATTCAAGAGCTTCATCAGCTAGGGTAAAATCAGGGTAAAGATCTAAAACTTTTTCTAAGATATCTTCTTTTGTATCACTGTCTTTGATGAGCCCTCTTAAGATCATTAATGTGCGGGCATTTAACTCATCATTTCGTTGATTGAAATAATTTGCCGTATCTTGCATTTGCTTATTAATCGTAAGCATGAGGCCCTCTCTTCGAGCTTTTTCAATTTGGGCATCTTTTTCTTTACTAGCCACTTTTCTTTCATTTAAAGACTTGAATGGTTTTTTCATAACAAATCTAGAAAGATTTTTGAGCTCTTTTTGAGAAGGAACTTGGGTCATAGAACGGTTGTTGATTGCTCTTTGAGCATCAACTCTTTGATTCCTCAAAATTAAATGAGAAGTCGAATGAGTTGTGTGATGAATATCCGTCATAGTGACTTTATGTTAGCTGGATTCTACCTAATGGTTGAATGCGAATTTCCGGGACAATTTCCTGATAGGAAACAACAGGAAGCTCCGGATAATCTCCTTCAATTAATTTCCTTACATACCTTCTTACATCGATTGCTGTCAATAGGACTGGAGGTTGTCCTCCCGGAGGTGTTGGAACTATAGTAGTGCGCATAGCATTTAAAATAAGTTGAACTGAATCCGGATCTAAAGCTAAGTAAGAGCCGGCAGATGTTTGCTTAATAGCTCCTCTAACCATATCTTCAATTTCTGGGTCCAACAAGTACACAGACAGAGTGGTTTGTCCTTGAGAATATTTGTAACTGATATATCTTTTTAAGGAAGAGCGAACATACTCAGTTAACAAAACAGTCTCTTTTTCTGTTTGGGCCCATTCACTTAAAGATTCTAAAATAGTTCGCAAGTCTTTAATAGAAACTTGCTCTTGAACAAGGCGTTTAAAAATTTCTGTAAGTTTTTGCAGAGGTACAAGTCTTGTTGTTTCTTTGACAAGGTCTGGAAAAGATTTTTCCACAAATTCTAAAATGGCCCTGATCTCCTGAATGCCAATAAACTCGCTTGCATATT
>Ga0210057_1000894_pt1 | contig 47618 bp, 47 predicted proteins | sample CryGeyCG2114_010_2_FD_183968 | JGI IMG/M metagenome (GOLD analysis project Ga0210057, IMG submission 183968) | Groundwater microbial communities from aquifer - Crystal Geyser CG10_big_fil_rev_8/21/14_0.10 (SPAdes) (version 2) | ecosystem: Environmental > Aquatic > Deep subsurface > Groundwater ...
ACAACCAATTTCACCTCTCAATTTCTCGCAACATTTTACCGCCCTTTCGTCTATATCAATACTGACAACTTTTTCTGCACCCAGCATTAAAGCTGCCAAAGAATGAATTCCACTTCCACAACCAAAATCCAAAAAGGTCTTGTTTTTTACAGAATAATTGCCCAAAAAAAACTTCAGGCTTCCGAGGCTATTTTCGAGAGCCCCTTTATTCAATCCTCCCTTTAGATAATTTTCCCAATTCTTACCAAAGGAAAATCTGGTTTCAGACATATTTTAAGTATTAAAAATTTTAATTAAACTTTTAACAACTTTATCTATTGTATAATTATCTTTTATTCTTTTATAGGCCCTCTCTCCCATAATCTTACGTAATTCCTTGTCTTTTATCAGTTTTTTTAATTTATCTTTCGTCTGCTCTTTATCGTTTATATCGACAAGATAGCCGGAGACACCATCTTCTATTATTTCTGTTGCTCCACCCACTTTTGTAGAAATTGGCGGCAAACCAAAGGACATGGCCTCTAAAAGAGCATTGGGACACCCCTCCCACAATGAACTTAAAACGAAAATGTCTACCTTTTTATAGAACTCCTCAATCTCTTGGTTTTTCGACAAATCATAAACTAAACTCACCTCATTCCCTAACCCTTTTTCTCTGATGTACTTCTCTATTTTCGTCTTTAGGGCCCCCTCACCGACGACAAACAAATGGATATTTTTTTCCTCTCTTGCCAATTCTGAAAATATCTCCAGTAAGAAAATTTGATTCTTTTGTTCTCTTAAGCCGCCCACATTTAAGATATTAATAGTTTCTTTCGGTTGATTAAATTTTGCGTCCATATCAACATTAGGCAAAAAAACGCCATTAGGTAAAACCATAATTTTATGACCATAGGTTTTTTGGTATCTCAAAAGAGAATCCCTGACTGCCTCCGAAACGGCAATGATTTTTTTGGGCAACCAATTCAAAATTAAATCAAGTAATTTAAACTTTAATCCTTTTTTCTCTGCGATATTTGACTCACGGATAAAAACTTTCAAGCGGGGGCAAATCAATTTGAGGAGACGGGTAATAATATTAGAATATTCCAATGTTGAATAAACTATTGAAATTTTTTCTTTTTTGATAAATTTTGACAATTCAAGACATTTTTTAAAATCAAAAATATTTCTTATCCCCAGAACTTGAACTTTTTTTTTATCAATTTTTAAATCGTCAAAATAATCCTTCCATCCCGATTCCCTAAATAAAACCATGAGATAGACATCTATCCCCATCCCCGAGAAAACATTTATCTGATTGACAAATGCTCTTTGGGCACCCCCTCTTCTCATATCATTTATTAAAAATAAAATTTTCATTTTTTTACTCTAAATCGGTTCTTAAAAATTTCTTTCTTAGAAACATAAAAAGTTTAACATCAAGACCGTCAAACCATCTTAACTTCCAATGCCCCATTAACCACCAACCGATTAATTTTTTAATCGGATTTTTTGAATTGCTGTAATTTAAGCCGTAGTGAGCAACCACCCAGGTGTAGGGTAGAATCTTATTTTCTTCTTCGTTCAGCCAGGGATAATTAACTTCTGTGTCAAAAACATCGCCCAAGGGATTTTCATCATAATAAGTAATCCATCCTTCAAAAGTATCCGGCATTTTAAAACCGTATTTTTTAATTTCTTCGTAAAGCAAACCTCCCGGATATGGCCTATATATCTGCGGCCCGAGGATGTCAACTAATGAACCGTGACTGCTTAAAACATCTATTAATTTGTAGGTCTCTTCCCTTTCTTCGGCTGTTTCTGTGGGAATGCCGGTCATAATAGAACAGGTTGCATGGATACCATATTTGACACACTGTTCCACCGCATATTTAATTTGCTGAACCGTCTGACCTTTCCTTAAATAATTTAAGACCCTCTGCGACCCACTCTCTACTCCAAAGCGCAGTTGCTGGCACCCTGATTTAACCATCTTCGGCAATAAATCATCATCAATTCTCCTTGGCATAAAATGAATTACCCTGCTAGAAGTATCCCAAACAAATTTGTATTTTTTGTCCAAAATATAATCAATTATCGCCTTTGCCTTATCAATATCCTGAAAAAAATCCTCGTCTCGGAAATATATTTTAGGCGGATTAAATTCTTGAACGACATAATCAATGTCTGCCAGCACTTTTTCCACGGGCACCCCTTCATACTTGCAATTCCTGACGCTGTTTATGCAAAAAGCGCATTTGTAGGAACAATTAAAACCCGTCACCACCTGGCCGCGCTTTTTTCTATAAACGTCTTTCACCTGCTCCGGCAAAAGAGAATAATCAAAAGTATCTTTGGGTAATTCATAGTCAACAACTTCATCAAAATAATCTCCGTAATCTTGATTGGGGAATAAAATAGGGTGGATTCCGCCGGCAACTATTTTTATCTGCGGGTAATTTTTTCTGATATATTTTACCAAGGGAACGGTATATTTTATCTGCATGGAAGTGAGAGAGAATCCTACATAATCCCGGTCTTTAAGCGCCTCTTTAAATTTTTTAAAAAAATCATCTTCATTGTTCTCGTCTAAAAATTTCACATCAGAACCCTCAATGATTTTCTTGTAATAACTGGCCACTGCCCAGGCGCCCCACATCACCATGCCAGTAAGTTTCCTGTCGCTGGAGCGAGAATTAACAATTAAAATATTTTTCATATTATTCTGATTTTGCTTTAAAAAACAGATTAAAGGCGAACCAATTCGGCATCAAGCGGGCCAATGTTTTAAATCTTCCCAAACCGATTATCTCCACTTTATTAAAATATTTTCCCAACAGATTTTTTAATTCCCTATAGCTAAAATGGTTAATGTGAGTAGGGTCTTCAAGAGGGGTGTTTTTCTTCCTGTTCAATAAATATCTCATTCGATTTTTTAAATTAAAAGCATTGGGCACAGAACCTAAAAAAATTCCTCCTTTGCCTAAATGACCAATGATTTTTTTAATCACGTCCTCAGGATAGTAAAGATGTTCTAAAACTTCTCCGGCCACAATTGCGTCAAATTTTCTATCACCTAACTCACACCAATCACCATTCAAATCCATCAATAAGGTTTTAATACCTAGCGCTTGTTTTGCTTTGGCTAAAGAATTTTTATCAATATCAACTCCGAGAACTCTATTGTCTTGAGAGAAATATTTAGTCAAGGCCCCATCCCGGCAACCGATATCTAAAACTGTTTTTCTTTTCCCGATAGCATCCTTTAACAATTCTCCTCTTTCTTTTTCCAATATACTAAATCCTTCCATTCTGTTAATCCTATGATGGTCTTCGTAAATTTTTTCTAAACTATTCATTAGTATTTATTTAAAATTTTTGTTATTAGCTTTTCAACACTATGATTCTCAACAACAATACTCCTTAAGTCGTCTCCTATTTTTTTTCTTTCTGCATAATTTAATTTTAAAATAAATTCAATTTTTTCCGCGAATTTTTTGTAATCTTTTTTGGGGTACATAAGCATTTCTTTGTATTTTCCCAAAACATCAAGTAGTGCCTCGTTGCAGGTCAATATGGGTAAGCCGCATGCCATCGCCTCAAGAATCGCCTTATCCAGACTGCCGGTTAGCCCCATATTAACAAAAAGGTCGGCTGATTGTAAATAATTGACTATATTTTTGTTGGGAACGGGGCCAGCAAAATTTATGGCTTCTTCCAATTTTTTTTCTCTAATCATTGTCTGTAAATTAGATAAATATTTTTCATCTTCGGGCAAACCTATTCCGCCGACAATATTCACCTCTAGTTTAATATTATCTTTAATTAAGATTTCCACTGCCTTAATTAAGGTTTCATAATCTTTTGACGGCGAAATCCTCCCTACACTAATAATTGTAAAAATGTCCTTATTTTTGAGATTTGAGATTTGAGATTTGAATTTATTTGTATCTATTCCCTGCCCGACAACATTTACTTTTTTACTGGGAACATGGAAGCCGCTTTTAGTAGAAGTAAAAATCACATCAGCCAATTTTTCAGCAACTCTTAAACTCAACGACACAGAACCATGGGCATACCACAAACCGATTTTCTTATTAAGCAACTTCCATAACAGCCCTCCCAAAATCACATATTGCTGGTTCATGTGCACAAATACAGAATCATAGTTTTTTCTCTCCTGCCAAATGTACTTATAAAATAATGCTAATCTACGAAATCTATGCGAATTATGCGAAAATTTTTCCTTGCCTAATGACAATACTCTGACATTGACCGGTAGATTATACTCGCCTTTTTGAAGACAGATAACTATGATTTTTTCGCAGTGTTTTGAAAATTCCTCAATCCACCGATGAAAAAAGCCCAAGACATCATCATTTATATCAACTTTTTGGGTTAAAATTAATAATTTCATAATGCCTTTTCCCAGCTCTCTTTATATAATCTCATTGTTTCTTCTTTGTTCGGCAATTTCTCTGTTGCTCTCCGCGCCTCTTCTCCCAATCTATTTTTTAAATCGTCATCTTCAATGATTTTTAGCATTGCCTTTGTCAATCTTTGGGAATCACCCACAGAAATAACAATCCCATTTTCTTTGTCTTTAATTATTTCACCTGCGCAACCGACATCGGTCATAATAATCGGCAGGCCGTAACTGGCCGCCTCTATCACCACCATTCCCCATCCCTCATAATTAGAGGTTAATAAAAAAGCGTCGGCCCGCTTATAAAATTTATCCAAATCATTCTGCCAGCCAAATAATTTTACATTATTCTCTAATTTGAGATTTGAGATTTGAGATTTGAGATTTGATTTTTCCGGTCCATCGCCGACAATCCATAATTCTATTTTGGGATATTTTTTCACCACTTCTACCATGGCCTCAATCTGCAAGTCGATATTTTTCACCGGCGCCAGCCTGCCAACCGTCAAAAAAACAAACTTCTCCCCCTTTTCCATTACTTTTGAGATTTGAGATTTGAGATTTGATTTTTCTACATATATCGGCACCACTGTGATTTTTTCTTCTTTCACCTTAAACTCATTAATCAGCTGATTTTTTAACCTCTGACTAACACATCTGACGGCATTGGCCCGAGGCAAAACATATTTAGCAATTAGCTTTCTTAATCCATAATATTTTTCCCAGCCGTGAACCTGTATCTCAAACCCAAGTTTAAATTGTTTCTTCAAAAATAAACTAATCAATGCTAAATAATAAGGATCTTGAACAGTAATAAGGTCGTATTTCTCTTTTTTTAATATCTTTTTGGATAGAATAAAAACCTTAATTAAGCCGATTATTTTATTTTTTGAATCAGGGGCAATAACAGTATATCGTTCAACTAATTTTTCGTATTCCTTTATTCTTTTAGATAATTTAGAATCCTTATCTAAGGCAGAACTGTCTAGACCCAAACTTAAAATTTTCATATTATTATTTTGTTACAAATTTCTTCGCCAATTTGAATTCTATCGGCCAGAAGAAAAACTTTAATTTCCACCTTAACTTGCACAGCAAAACAAAGCCGAGTTTTAGTATTTTCTGAACCTTAACACTTGATCCCATGGCGCTTTTAATGCTATGGGCCCCGAATCTCACATAGGCCTCCATTGATTCAACAAACTCTTTGTCTTTCACCCAGGGAAAATTTTTCACTGTCAGATAATTTAATTCGTTTTCAATCAAATGTGACCATTCTTCCAATGACTTCGGCGCTTTCCAGCCGGCTTCCAGACATTCTTCGTAAAGCGGCGATCCGGGATAGGGTCGGAAGGCCTGAGGACCAAGAATTTGTATTTTGTCGCTTAAATTAACCAGCTTGTCAATTAATTTAAGGGTTGCCATCATGTCACTTTTAGTCTCGCCCGGCAATCCTATCATAAACGAATATTGAGGAATTATATCGTATTTCAAGCTCATTTTTGCGGAATTAATAATGTCTTCCGGCGAAATATCTTTTTTTATTTTTGATAAAATTCTTGGACAACCGGATTCGGCGCCGAACGACAGCAAATAGCAGCCCGACTGTTTCAATTTTGCCATAAAAGCGTCGTCAATCATACCACTACGAAGATAATTGCACCTAACGGTTGTCTCCCAGGGAATAATCAAATCTCGCCTAAGCATGCCGTCAATTACTGCCTTCACTCTGTTTATATCAACGAAAAAATTTTCATCCCAAAATCTTAATTTTTTATTCTTAAAATAATCCTTACTTTTTATAATCTCTAAATCTTTTAATACCTGTTCCGCCGTGCGGGGACGCCAGTTAATATTTAGAATAGCGTTAATGCAAAATGTACAACGATGCGGGCACCCGCGGGAAGTCAAAGATGGAATTAATTGCAGATTTTCTAAAATCTCTCGCGGCTCCAAATCCCAATTAAAAAGCGGCATTAAAGCCGGGTTATGCAATGGCCGGGGCGGATTAATGGCTATTTTGCCGTCATTCTTTTTGTAGGCAATACCAAGAATCTCCGCCAAATTTTTACCCTGAACGATTTCATATAGCGTTATTTCGCCCTCGCCAATGCAAACAATATCAATTAAGGGATGGCTGACAGTATCGTTCGCGAAAAATGTGGGGTGCGGCCCTCCCCAAATAATTTTACACCCCGGATTAATTTCTTTAATCAAACGGCTGATTGCTAGGGCTTGAGGAATTTGCGTCGTCATTACCGAAAGACCGGCATAATCGCACTGGCCGGCGCTTTTTTTTATCAAATCCAAATAATTCTTCTGCCTCACGCCATCAATAATCTGGACAGGCATGCCTTTATGGTCCACATATGTCGCAATACTAAGCAGTCCGACCGAAATGGAGCTGTCGTAATTTTCCTTGGCAATGTTAAAGGGCGGATTAATTAAGAGAACTTTTTTCATAAAAAAGTTTCCTTTATAACTTTTATCGTTTCTTTGACATTTTGCTCCCAGTTGAATTTTTCCAATTTTTCTCTGGCATTTGCTACCAATGATCTTTTGAAATCGTCATTTGTTAAAATCTTGACTGCCGCCTCAAACAGCTCTTCTTTATTATTATAACTTACAAGCAGGCCGTCTTTGTTATCTTCAATGATTTCCGGATTTCCTCCCACTTTAGTAGTTATAATCGGCACCCCCGCTTTCATCGCTTCCAAAATGGCGTGGGATAACCCTTCGTAATTTGTATTAAGCACAAACAAATCTGATTCCTGAAGATAACTGATTATCTCATCGTGGCTAATGCGGCCCAAAAAATGAACATTCCTGTCAATTTTGAGATTTGAGGCTTGAGATTTGAGGTTTTTTTCTTCCGGCCCGTCACCAAGCACTAAAAAATTAACATTTCCCAATTTATTTATCAATTTTGGCATTATTTTTATAACAGCATCAATTCCTTTCCATGGCACAAGCCGGCCAGAATAAATCATAATCTTGGCATTTTTGCCAAACCGCTCCCTGAGGCCGATTCTATAGCCTTCTTTTTTTGCAAAATCAATAGAATTATAAATGACTTTAATTTTTTCTCTGCTGGCGCCGATCTTTACGGCAAGTTCTCTTAAAAAATTGCAGACCGCAATAATTTTATCGGCATTGACCATTATTTTTTTAATTCGCTTTTTCATCTTTTCAATTTTTTTAGGATAAGTTTTGTCTTGAAAATCCAAGATGTAATCGTTTATCCATCCTTTGTTGACTGCTGTTTCCCAGGCACCGTTACCTGCAAAGCGGAGGATGTATTTTTTGCCCGTGATCTTTTTTATTAAATAGGCAAAATAGCCGACACTGTAGGTATCCGTGACATAAACAACCTCCGCCCACTTGGACAATCTCAGCATCTTCAAAAAATACCTTAAATAATGTCCACGCCCGACTCTAAATATTTTTTCTTCATCTTTTGAAACAATGTCAGAATAAGTAAGAATTCTTATTTCAAGGCCGTTCTCTTCCAGAGATTTTGCCAAGGCCCCCAGCATCGTGGCCGGACCGCCAATATCCGGAGGATAAATTCCTGTAGCTATTAAAATACGCATAATTTATTAAAAATATTTTTCATTTTTGGGGCAATTAAATTCCAGTCGTAATTTTTTATTACCATTTCCCGCGCATTTTTTATAATTTTCTCGCGCAAGCCATCGTTCTCTAAATATAATTTCACTTTTTCAGCAATGCTTTTCGGGTTTCGGACTTCGCAGAAAAGACCGGTTTCGCCGTCGCGCAAAAAATCCGGTATGCCGCCAACAGGCGCGGCAATGACCGGAATTCCGGCTGCCATTGCCTCAAGAAAAGAATTGCCCATGCCTTCGGAAAGAGAGGGACGGATAAAAATATCAGCTTTTTCAAAATATTTCATCATTTCTGAATGTTCAATAAAACCAAGAAATTTTACGCGATTTTGTAACGAGTAACGCGTAACGAGTAACGCGTAATTTTTTTTCTCCGGGCCATCGCCTAGAATCCAAAATTTTACATTTTCCGGCAAATATTGCAACGCTTCTATAACATCCCCAATTGCATTCTTTTTTACCAGCCGCGAAGTTGTTATTAAAATTTTTTCTTCCGTATTTTTGAGATTTGAGATTTGAGATTTGAATTTATTTATGTCTACTCCATTCGGCACGACTTCAATGGGACATTTTGCCTTCATTTCCCTCGCCCAATTTGCCAGATAATTTGAAATGGTCTGGATATAATCCGCTTTGGTAAAAATTCTGGAAAATAATGGATAGACAAAATGCACCTTCTTTTTTATATAATCAAGCGGATCCCCTTCCTGCAAGGTCAAAAGATATGGAATTTTAGGATGAGTTAATTTAAAAAACAAAGCGGAAAAACCGGCATAGGCGGCCATCATTGCCCAGATGGCGTCATATTTATTTTTTTTATGCAAACGAGTTGCCTTGAAACAGGCGATGATTGGAAAAAATAATTTTGTTCCAGTCACGCGATAAACATTAACATTGCCTATTTTTTCAAACTTTGGCGATTTTTTATCAAACCGCAGAGTAATCATATCAAAGCGAATACTATCAATTCTGCCTGTGATTTCTTTCATGGCAATTTCCGCGCCTCCGATTAAGGGGTAATAAGCGATGGAAAAAATTAAAATTTTTCTCTTTTTGCCTTCTGAAACATCCATAGATATGATATTGTTAAAATAATACAATAAAATGACGGAAAAACCAAAGAAAAAGAAAGTTTTATATATAATCACAAAATCCGTCTGGGCCGGGGCGGGAAAATATGTCTATGATTTAGCAACCTCTTTGCCCCAAGCAAGATTTAGGTCAATGGTGGCGGCCGGCGGTGATGGCGAATTGGCGCAAAAAATAAAGCAGGCCGGCCTCCCCTATTTTGAGATAAAACATTTGCAAAGAGATATTAGGATCTTTAAAGAAATTTTGGCATATTTTGAAATCCTCTGGTTGTTGTTAAAAATTCGGCCGGACATTATCCATGTCAATAGTTCCAAGGCCGGTGGAATTGTTGGTACGGCTAGTTGGGATTACAAACTTTTAACTTTTAATTTTAAACTTAAAACTATCTTTACTGCCCATGGCTGGGCTTTTCACGAAAGCCGGCCAAGATGGCAAATTGGGATGATTAAACTATTTACTAAAATTACCTGCTTTTACTATTCGCGAATAATTTGCGTTTCAGAATACGATGAGCAAAGCGCGATAAAAAATAAAATAGCGCCGGAGAAAAAATTAATCACCATTCATAACGGCATAAAACCGGAGGGTTATAATTTTTATAAAAGAACGGAAAAAGAATTTACTGTCGGCACCATCGGCGAAGCCGTAAAAAATAAGGGGCATGAATATCTCAGGGAGGCGGGAAAAAAATTCCCGGACATAAAATTTAATATTATCAGCAATATGCCTGAGGCGGCAAGATATCTTAAAAATTTTGATATTTTTGTTTTGCCCTCTCTGAAAGAAGGTCTGCCTTATGTTTTGCTTGAAGCCGGCTTGGCAGAAATTCCGGTTATAGCAACCGATGTCGGCGGCGTGCCGGAAATTATAGAAAATGAAAAAACCGGACTTTTAATAAATCCCGCCAAACCAAAAGAAATTGCCGAGGCAATAGAAAAATTGATTAAAGACGAAAAATTAAGAAAAACTCTGGCTCAAAATCTGCATCAAAAAATCCTTCAAGAATTTTCCTTTGAGAAAATGCTACAACGAACTTTGGCGGCGTATGAAGATAAAACTGGCACTGGCAAGTAAACCGATTCCCAAAACTATCATTAGCCATTTTTTAGGACTCCAAGGATTAGGTTCGGTAGGAGAAATTATATTAGCAACCTGAGTGTTAGCAACTTGAGTGACTGAAGGAGAAAGTTCTTCAATTTGAGATTCTTTAGGTTTTTTCTCTTCCTCTATTTTCTTTGAATCGGAATCGACAACGGTTGTCGTTTTTTCGGCTTTCGCATAACCAAAGTAGGAATTTGCCACTGAACTATTGGGGTATAAAAGTTCTGCTTTTTGATTCCCTGCTTTAAGACCGGATATGGAAAAATCTATCATTAAGTCCTTATTTGTTTTTATAAAAGTGTTTGCCGGAAATTTAAATAAACTATTTCCTGTTCTCAAAAACCAAGAGGAAATATCCAATTCAACATTAGAGCCATTATGCAGTTTTATGTAATTTTCATTGGCTTCTGTAATTTTTAAATTATTTTCCACGACTTTTACCAGCAATCTATCTGAGGCAGAATATTTCCCTGAGGAAACATCTAGAACAACGATATATTCTCCGGGATATTTATAAACATGCTTAGTATTTTGGCCTTCGGCTATGGCGCCATCGCCAAAATTCCAGAGATAACGCGCATTTTCCAAGGGTTCTTTTTGCAATCCAAGAGCTTGGCCGGAAAAATAAACATCAGCACCCGCAACAGCGGTTTTATCCAATCCGGCATTAGTATAAATTTGCGGCTCTATGGGCCAAACGACAACCGTTGTCGTTTGCTGCGTTTGTTGCTCTGGTTCAGGTTCGGAATTATTTTGACTTGATGATTGGCTACCTGAATTTTGAGCTTTGGGTGTAGGATCTGCCGTAATCCATGCAGACCCATTCCATTGCATTGTCTGTTTAGTAGAATTATCTCCAGCTGGCCAGCCAGAAGAAGCATCTAATTTTTGTATCTCCGTTCCTTGATTATTTTTTAAAATCAAAACAGCGCCACTATTTGAAAGTCCTGTCCCGAAAGACGAAATTAAATCCGCAGGTATACCAGGCACTGTTTCATCATCTGTACGTTCAATAAGATAAAAACTTCTGACGCCAATTGAACCGGATAAAAATATATCTTTCTTTCCCTCAATAGACAAAATCCAACCATTTAAATCAACTGCCGACTGGCCATTATTATACAATTCAATCCATTCGTTGGTATACGAATCAACTGTGCCCATCCATGCCACCTCATTGATAACAACATTTGCGTTTGCAAAAAATGGGGTTAAAAGAAAAATACTGAAAAATAAAATTTTCTGAAATCTGACTACTAACATACTGATTACTAATTTACTCAAATTTGATTCTATCACCCGGTTTAATAATGCCTGATTTTTTATTCTCTTTCTTTTTGTTTTCCATCACTTCGTTCAATACCTCCCTCAGTTCGTCTAATTTTGGCCTCTGCCTGTTGCTAAGCTTTTTATCTTCCAATTCTTTCAGGGAAATTGTTTTGGGTTGGGGCGATGATTGTTCTGTCTGCCTTCGGTGAACCTTGCAAAAGGTCGGCCTAATGCCATCGGGCTTAAAGGGAACATAAGTTTTCTTCCCGCAGACAGCGCAGATGGCTTCGTAAAGTTCGGGCTGAAATTCAAATCTTTCCTTCTGTTGTCTCATATGAGGAATTGATCTTTTAATGCCTGGGGTTGTAGAAGTTTCTGTTGGCTTAGCTTCGCCCCTTGAAGAAGCGACGGGCTCATGCCATTTAATAATTTTTTCTTCCACCTCCCCCCGCGCCGTGGCATATTTTTCCCGAGATGTCTCAATAATTTTTTCTGTGTTTATTTTTTCTTTTATTTCTGTTGGCGGAAGCGTGGTGGCAGAAAACGGCCGCGAGGCCACTCCATCTATCATTAGTCGCAGATAAATATTGGCAAAGCCGAGATTGACTATGTCCTGAACATAAAATTCCGGTGCAAACTCTTTTTCCAATTCCTCTGCGTCTGCCGCTCCCACTCTAAAAGTGGCAAGGGTGCCAACATTGCCAAAAACCGCATCCCGCACGCTCTCATCCATTTGAGCGATGTATTGATGGGCTAGAATAAGATTGAGGCGGTATTTTCTCGCCTCTGATAAAATATCCTTAAATGATTCGGTGGCAAAGTTCTGGAATTCGTCAACATAAAGATAAAAATCAGACCGCTCTTTCTCGGGAACATCAACCCGGCTCATTGCCGCAAGATAAATTTTGGTGATGAGCATGGCGCCGATGAGGCGCGAATTCTCCTCTCCGATTCTTCCCTTGGAAAGATTCATGATAAAAATTTTCTTTTGGTCCATTAAATCGCGGATATCAAAAGCGGATTTTGTCTGGCCGATGATGTTTCTAATAAGAGGATTGGAAATGAACTGCCCGACCTTGTTTTGAATGGCGGCTCCGGCCTCGGTCATATACCGATCGGTGTATTTTGCGAATTCCTCGGTCCAAAAGGCCTTCACCACCGGATCGGCAATTTTCGAAACCACTTCCTTGCGGTAATCCTTGTCAGAGAGCATCCGGTTGATGCCCAAAAGGGTTGAGTCCGGATATTCCAAAAGAGCCAAGATGCAGTTATTCAAAATATATTCCATTCGCGGAGACCAGACATCGGGCCAAATTTTTTTAAACACTCCCAAAAGGCCGTTGGCAATGAGATGACGTTGGGTGGGGTCAACATTTTCCATCACATTAAAGGCAATGGGCCAGTCAATATCATGGGGAGCAAAATAAAGGATATCATCTATCCTGTTTTCCGGAATAAAATTGAGCATTTTTTCCGCAAAGCCGCCATGAGGGTCAACAATACCCACGCCCTCGCCCTTCAAAATATCCTGGATGGCCATATTCTCAAGCAGAGTCGTTTTCCCCATTCCGGTCTTGCCGATAATATACAAATGCTTGGTCCGGTCGTGCCTCTTAATGCCGAATTTCTTCCGCTCATTGCGAAAATTTGTCTCCGCAAAGTATGTAACATTATTATTTTTCTCAGCCATTTTCCTTAATCATATAATAAAACTGGAATTAATCTAGGGCTTGGCGGGTATATTTGTTTGCCGGGTCCCATAAGAGCCAACTATTCAAACCAGAATCATAAACCGCCTGCTTTTCTTTGCGCACCATTTCTGCGGTATAATCCGCGCCCAGGTCAAAATCCTGAAGCCATGGCCTTAATTTATAAGGCGTGGAACTAGCGATTATTAATCTTTCCGATGAACTGGCCATGGCATGATAAATTATTTCATACGGGTGACTGGCAGGATTTTTGTATCCATCATAGGTTGGCGGATAATGCGAGGGATAAACCATAGGGCAAATATAAGCAAAATGAGGAACCGCCTTTTCTAAAACTTGTCCGATATTCAAATCATCAGTATTAGTGGTAACCATGCCGAATAAATCTGCCGAAAGCGGAATTTTGGAGCCATTAAGATTTTCAGACAGATATTTGAAGAAATTTTCCAGGGCGGCCGATTCAAGAATATCTTTATCGCAAAAATTATAACTAATATCTTTCATGTTCCCGTCTGAAGGAAATCTTATGTAATCAAAATTCAGTTCGTCAAAACCAATTCTTTCTGCTTCCTTTCCGATTCTGACGGTATAATCCCAAACCTCTTTTGAACAAGGGTCAAGCCATCGTATTCCCTTCCAATCCTTCCAGACCGTAATGCCATCGCCTCTTTTTACCGCCAAATCCGGCCTTTCCTTAGCAAGATACTGGTCCTGAAATACGGCAATTCTGGCAATGGCATAAATATTTTTACTATGGAGATAATCTAAAAATTCTTTCATATCAGGAACGCGTTTTTCAAAAGCAATTACGCCGGTGTAATCTTTCACATCAATAACGATGGAATTCAACTCCGTTGAATCCACTAGGCCAACCAGCTCGTTTCGCCAATCGTGGGTTGATGCCACCCAACTTGACATATAAATTCCCCGCACAGGATCCGGGGTCTTTATATGAAGAGGATGGGAATTAATGTTTGAAACAGGATTTGCGCCATTCTGTTCAGCCGGGGTGGACTGGGCAAGATACTCCAAATTGGGCACTTTCCAAAAAGAATTTAATCCAAAAAAAACAAAACAGGCCGCCCCGGAGATTAAAGCAAAAAGAAAACTTTTTCTCCTAAAATATTTTTTCATTCTTTTGGCTTATCAACTGACCTTGCCACGGTCCCGCTCGTCCACTTCCAAAAAGAAACAAAGGCAATTGCAAGGCCGCTTATAATTACAAGCGCTTTTTGAACCGAGGAAGGAAAACCCAAAAAAGCTAAAATGATAAGCCAGAGGCCCAAAATGCCGTTAAATAAATCTTTCCGCATATGAATATAATTATAGCACAACGATTTCTTCTTCCAAGATGTTCAATGTCATTGAGTTTTATTTTAAAATTTATTAAGATAGTAAACAATTATGTCTAACGGAACGGGAATCACAATTTCTTCCGGCCGATCCAACAAGTTCGGCAGATTTAGTTTTGATGATTTGGTTTTTGTTCCTGCCCAGCTGTTAAAAAATCCGGTTGATTACTATCAGTCGGAAATTTCTTCAAAAACAATTATTGGAAAAACCGCCAAAAAGCCGATTATCTTGGAAACGCCGATTATTATTGGAGCGATGTCTTTCGGAGCGTTGTCTCGGGAAGCGAAAACCGCTTTGGCCAAGGCCTCAACCTTGGCCGGCACCATAGAAAATACCGGGGAAGGGGGGCTCTTGCCGGAAGAAAGGAAATTTTCCAAACGGCTTATCATTCAGTATTCAACGGGTAGATTTGGGATTACGGAAGAAATTTTAAGGAAAGCAGAGGCCATTGAAATAAAAATAGGACAAGGGGCAAAACCCGGATTGGGAGGACATCTTCCCGGTAAAAAAGTAACCGAAGAAATTGCCAGAATAAGGAACATGCCGGCTGGCAAAGATATTCATTCTCCGGCTAGGCATATGGATATAAAAAATATTGAGGATTTAAGAAAAAAAGTTGAGTGGTTAAAAAAAATTACAGGCGGTGCACCGATTATTATTAAACTTGCCGCCGGAGACATTGAAAATGACGTTAAACTTGCCGTCAAGGCCGAGCCAGACATTATTGCCATTGACGGAATGGAAGGAGGCACCGGCGCTGCTCCGGAAGCGATTTTGAATGAAGTCGGCATTCCAACTTTAGTTGCTTTAGTAAAAGCCAGAAAAACCTTAGATAAAATTGGGGCGAAACAGGAACTTTGGATAGGCGGAGGATTAAATAATGGCGCTGATTTTGCCAAGGCAATATCTCTGGGAGCCAACGCCGTTTTTTGCGCCACTTCTTTATTGCTGGCCATGGGCTGCATTTCCTGCAAAATGTGCTATTTGGGAAAATGTCCGAAGGGAATTGCCACTCAAGATATTGAATTGCGCAAAAAATTAAATATTGAAGAATCGGCTCAAAAAATCGCCAATTTTATTAAAAATTCAACGGAAGAAATTAAAATGATTGCCGGAGCGTGCGGAGAAAATGATATCCATAAATTAAAGAAAAGCCACTTAAGAGCATTAAGCTTAGAAACAGTAAAAATTGCCGGAGTAAAATTAGTCTAAATATTTTATGCCGAGGGCGGGATTTGAACCCGCAAGCCCTTGCGAGCGCTAGCTCCTAAAGCTAGTGTGTCTGCCAATTTCACCACCTCGGCAATTTACTTATCCTGAATATCCATCCACCAGGACTCGGACCTGGAACCAACTGCTTAAGAGGCAGCTGCTCTACCAATTGAGTTATGGATGGCCAAATAAAAAGGCAGGATGAGTATTTACAACACCGCTTGTATCTACTTTAGCAAAAAATCTTGACCTTGACCAGAGTTTACCTAGTTATTCAGGTAGTTATTCTGTCCTGCTCTGAACGACTAGGCAAGAAATGCGGTTTGCCCTTATTATTGCTGGACTTCCTCCGCTTCACGCTTGCTAATTCCAACCCCTACTTCGCTCGCTCTTTTTCCTCAAAGTCTTCGCTCGTAAATACGGGCTTCATTTCCTCCGCCAATTCCTTGGCGTCGTAGCTTCCCGTGCGGAAAGCGATAATTGTGCCTATTTGTAACGATAACAGAACCCAGCAAGTTTGATTTATCTTCGCCAATCTTTCCTTTGGAAAGGTTGGCCAAAAGTATTCGCTATAGAAAATTCTTTCTCGTACTTTTCACAAAGACAAAAGGGCGATTGCTCGCCCTTTTGCCGTGTGCCCTAAAATTTTTACTCCGTGTCCATTCCGTCCTCAACCAATCGGGGAAAGATTGCCTGAAGGTCGGGACCGGCTCATAAATCCCCAAGCCGTCCCGCCCGCGACACTCTTTTGTCAGAGGAAGCGGGGGTAATGAAACCTAAAAAGGTTATACAACAAACCAGCTCCGAAAGCCAAACGGCTACTGGAAAAGTTTAACCAGCCACCCGAAGATACTGAATTTGCTTTCGTTCGTTTTGATGAAATTCAAAGCACTCGTGTTTGTTTCTTCCAAAGCTTTGATTTGTGCGTCCAAGTCAGCTTTCACTGAATCGTCTATCGCTCGCTCCTTCGCTTTGGTCAGGCGGTTAATGCTGTTTTGGGTAGTAACTACTTCGCTTCTCAACGCACCGATGTTTTTATAATCAGTGCCAATGAGAAATGTTTTGAATCCGCCACGCGCTTCAACCGCTTCCATAGCTTTTGTGGCACGCTCATTTGACGATTCCTGTTCTTGCGCAACGACACGAACATCCTCACCGATATTCTGGTCTTTCCCCGCAAGGTCAGTCAACGCTTTCACCGTCTCGGCAACTTTACTCCTGTGTTGCTCACTCATTGCTTTGCCTTTGTCGCTTTGTGCTAACGCAACAGAAGCAGAAGAAGTAATGAGCAGAAGTGCGAGAGCGATAGTTGTAGAAGTTTTTATATGATTCATAAGTGTTAAAGTTAAAACGTTAAACACTTTTATTTCATCAGTGCTTACTGCGTTGCGGCGACCGCATTTACCAATCCGTAACCATACTGTGCGTCTTTCCCGGCAGTTCCCAAGTCGGTTGCGGTGGCATCTAAAATTGCACGAACATCGCGATTATTGACAACCCCGTCGCGGTTATAATCAGGAACTCCTGCCGCAATCACTAATGCCGCAACTCCGGCAACGTGCGGAGAGGCCATAGAAGTGCCGGAACCATATTTGTAGTAACAAACGGAATCAAGGCAAATCGGTTGCGGGTCAAGATAGCTTGTTGAGTCATTCCAAGTGGAAAGTACGGATACTCCGGGAGCCGTCAACTCAAGAGTGTCTCCGGTGCTTGAGAAACTTGCTCTTTTGTCGGTTGAGTCAGTTGCTCCTACGGCTATTACGGAAGCATATTTAGCGGGGTAAATAATGTTGTTGCCCTTGCCAGCTTTGTTTCCAGAATTTCCGGCGGCGGCTACTATGACTATTCCCTTAGCTTCGGCGTTATCAAACGCGTTTTTTACTGCCCTACCGGGATTTTTTGGACTTCCCAAACTCAAGTTAACAACTTGTAATCCCTTGTCCACTGCCCACTGCATAGCGGCAATAACTGCGCTCCACGAGCCCACTCCGTCGTCGTTGAGAACACGCAGAGAATAGAGAGAGCACTTCGGGGCAACACCGACTACACCGAAGCCGTTACCTTCGGCACAGGCCGTACCGGCAACATGAGTGCCGTGGCCATAAACATCCATTGGGTCGTTGTCGCTTTGTACGAAGTCATAGCCACTAACATAAACACCGTCCAAATCAGGGTGAGTGTAATTTATTCCTGAATCAATGATGCCAATCTTTACACCGGCTCCGGTATTGCCGTTAGTGTGAACAGTACCCGCACCAATCCTTGCTACTCCCCAAGCGTTCTCAAGCTCGACATCTGCGGCATATACCTGTCCGTCCATCTCTACGGCTGTTACGTGCGGATTGTGTGATAACCCTTCAATCGCTCCGGCGGGCAGTGTAGCGGCGATGGCGTCCACAATGGAATAGCTGTATTTAATCTCGCCGCCGTGGGCTCGTACGAGTGCCTGCTCGCTTGGGCCGACTGGTTTATCAAAAGAAATGAGTACGCGCGCCAAGTTATCACTGCCTTGCCCTTGGGCGATTGCGAGTGTTGGGGCAGGAATGGTGAAACTCACCATGCCCGCAATGACAAAAAGAGCGACAAACGAAACGATAATTTTTTTCATAGAATTAACCTTTGTTATTTAATAATTATTATCAATAGACCTTTGTACCTTTAATATATCAAATTCTACAAAACGCGCAATAGCAAAAGGGCGGTTGGTCGGTTTGCGCCCTCGGCGGGATTTGAACCCGCAAGCCCTTGCGAGCGCTAGCTCCTAAAGCTAGTGTGTCTGCCAATTTCACCACCTCGGCAATTTACTTATCCTGAATATCCATCCACCAGGACTCGGACCTGGAACCAACTGCTTAAGAGGCAGCTGCTCTACCAATTGAGCTATGGATGGCCAAATAAAAAGGCAGGATGCCCGAGGTGGGATTTGAACCCACATGCCTTTCGGCACACGATTTTAAGTCGTGTGTGTATGCCAATTCCACCACTCGGGCCTAGGCCTGGGGGAGAATCGAACTCCCGTATAAGGGTTTTGCAGACCCTTGCTTTACCACTTAGCAACCAGGCCATTTATTCCTTTATCTATTTCAAAAGAAAGCGATGGCAGAAATTTCAGTTTGCTTTTTAATTTAAGGTAATTATACAAAGCGCGCTTTTTCTTTTTCAGCAAATTCAGGACCTCTTTTTCTTTTTCTTCGGGAAAGACGCTGATGAAAATTCTTGCCAGCCGAAGGTCTTTTGAGATTTCCACTCTCATCACTGTCATCAATGTCCTGGAATTAATTTCAGATTTTATAAAAGAACTGACAATCTTTCTCAGTAAAGAATTTATCCTCTCCTGCCGCCTTGCCTTCCCGTCCATTCTTTTTAATTTATCTTATTTTTTGCAATCTTTCAAGGAGCGCAAGGGGCGACTTTTTCATTCAAATTATTTTTGACTTATTTTATAAAAATTAAAAACAAGATACAAGTTTACCAGCGATAGCGGATAAAGTGGAAATGTGTGTATATGTGCATATTAAACATTATCCTCCGCAAACATTACCCGAAGCCCTTGACTTATTCTACCCTCTTTGATATAATTCTAAGCAGAATTTGGGGTTGTCTCTTGTCCCGTTTTACGGGATTGACAACAAACAGAAACTTAAAAACTACATAAAAATTTGCCGAAAGGCAGAAGGAGGAAAAAATGTTTTGGATAAAATTTTGGATTTTGGTTTTTTCTTTAATTATTTTGGGTCTATTTGGATCTCGATTGACTCTTGTGGCACCACGTTATGTGCTTATCCTGAGGAATCTAATCAGCGGCGAGCTCACGGCGAAAAAGCCGGGTCTTAGATTTATTCCTTTTCATTGCGAGAAGTTCGTAGTATTGGATTGCCGACCCATTGCGGTTGAGGCAGTGACAATACCAATTGTCACTAAGGACAACCAGGAGGTGAATGTTGAGGTTTATTCTATCTATTACATTGATGGTCTAAAACCAGACGAAGATGAATTAAAAATTGATGACGTGCTAGATGGAAAAGGAGAAAAAATAGGGGAAACCCCCAGAGCTGTTCGTGCAGTGCGTAAATTAACGAAAATCAAAGAAAAACCAAAAGAAGATGGGAAAGATCCTTTAAAAGGAGAAATTACAGGCATATTTGCAGAAGTAAGGGAAGCAATGGTTAAAAAATATTTGAATATGGTAACCATTGCAGAATTAGACCAAAGAAAACTATTAAAAGAGATGGAGACAGCAATAGAAGGAAAAATAGAAGGAAAAAAGGAATTCGAAGAACGTGATGAGTATATTTCAGGAATGTCGCCCAAATATGAAGGAAAAAAAATAGGCGAAGAAGATCCAAAAGAAAAAAAGGAGCTAGATGATATAAAAAAAGACCTTCTAGCGCATCTTGGTTGGTTCATTTCCAAAGAAGCCGATAGAAGACTATCAGAATTTGGTATCGGGTGTGACCTGAGAGTTCTCAACACCCCTCCACCAAAAGCTCTTGTCCAGGCCAGATTAGAACAAAATATCGTTGACGCTTGGACTATTAAGGCGGAAAAAGAGAAAAAATTACAGGAAGTAAAAGCGAGAATAGTCCAGGATTTCTCAAGAGACACTGGGATTTCTCCTTCAACCTTCTATCTCGTTGATAAGGGAATGGATGCAATTAAGGAAATTGCGTCAGCATTTGCGCCGAAAGAAAAGAAAGAAAGAGGTGAAAAGAAATGATAAAATTACCGAAATTGCCAAAGATAAACCTGCCGAAATTGCCGAAAAAACTAGAGCCGATCTATCTCTTCATTGGGATTGGTATTCTACTCATTATCTCTCTGGCAATAAGCTTTATTGGAATCACTGATGTAATCACTAGTGTTGCGCTTCTTTTTGTTCTCGGCTGGTATGAGTACAACACCTACAAGGTCTGCACAAAATCAGTCGGGGAAGTCGCCAAGGACGAAGTTGTCATTTTTCTCTGGTTCCTGCTCATCTGGGTTCTTTTAGGCAGGGGGATTCTCTTGCCGAGGTTACGAGAGTTTAATCTCTATATGCCAGGTTTTCCTGGCTGGACATCGGCTCTGGTAATAGCTCTCCTATTTTTTGCAACTTTGCGCTCGGCAGCGGAATCCATCAGAATAAGCAAAAAAGGAGAAAAAGAAGATGATAAGGGTCTGCTCTATGTTAAAGTGACCTTTGAAATGCTCCAGTGGTTTCTCTTGTTTCCTGTTACAGCCATCTTTATTTCTTCTTTTCTCGGCATCAGGTGGTGGAATTTTATTGCCGGGCCAGCTGGCATAATGGTTGTCGGCTTGGCCTTGGTATGGTGCTTTGTCTGGTACCAGTTGCCCGGTACTTACAGCTCCAGTGTAAAATTTATGAAAAGGATGGTCATTTTCATTCTGATCATCCTTTCGGGAATAAGTTTTTACACCCGCGGAGGTTCAACTGGTGTCAAGTGGCTACCAAAATCCGCCACTGCAGAGAAAAGTATTGCAAAAAATATCACTCTGCAGACGATGGAGGTAGAACTGCAGCCCCACCTTGAAAAAATGCAGGAGATCGGTAAAAAAATTGTGAGTCCAGAAATATCTCCTGAAAAAAGAGACCTTCTCTCCAGAGAACTGGAAGGAGAGAAGGAAAAATGCCGCGAAATCCGAAACAAGTACGCCGTAATTGAAGAACCAACACGGCAGGCGCGGGTGGCAGTGGCTCAACAACAATGGCAGTTGTGTTGGGAGAAAAAGCCGGGGTATGAAGGAAAAACTGGTACGAGATATAAATGCCTGCCAGCTAAAATAGAATCACGAAATGAATCTCACATTATTATCTCTTATTCGTATTCTGGCGGAAGAGGTATTCAAGAAGGAACTTCTACTGACGGTATAAGCTATGATGGTGCTTGGAGCGATTCTACTGGCCGAGGTAATTGGCACCTTAGATTTACTTCACCTAACACTGCCTTTGGCTGGTCAGATGACGAGGGCAGGGGCGAAAAACAACCTAATGTCCTTGAAAAAACTTAAAAACTCAAAGCCCCGACGGTATTGTCGGGGCTTCTTTATTTTCCCATCCCTTGTTTCTCGTTTCTCGTTCCTCGTTCCACGTTACGCGTTCCTCGTTTTTATCCCCAGAAACTTGCCAGTAAATTCATTATTCCGAAAACAGCAACCATTATGAACAACCCGATAATTCCCCAAATCATATGCCGTCTGCCGGTTTCTCTTTTTTCCTGATTATCAGCACCCATAATAAATTCTAAAACACCATAGAGAAAAACCACAAGCCCAATGGCAATAAGCAAGCCAATAACGGGATTTAGGATTTGAGCATTGATTTTTTTTATGAGGGTATCAGCGCTATTCATGAAGTTTAAATACCTTACCGGGGCAACTCTGGAATCTCAGGAACAGTGGTTTCCAAATTAAAGGTATTAATAAGAAGATTGACCAACCCCCAAACCGCGACCATAACAAATAGACCGATTATTCCATAAATCATTACATTTCGCGCCTCTACCCTTTTTTCCGCATCCCCTCCGGCCGTGATATATTTGACCACTCCGACTAAAAACACCACAACCGCAATGGCAATTATCAAGGGGGTAACTACATTTAAGACATCCATGATGGTTCTTATCACATCCGTAATATCCGCGGCAAAAACCAGCATTGGTGTTAAAGCAAGTCCTATGGGAATGAATTTTTTAATTTTCATAAATAAGTCTTGAGTAGTCAGTATGTTAGTAGACAAACTGTCTGACTACTTATGACTGACTACTGATTACTAATAATTTTTCGACCCTTTAAAAATTTTTTATTGTTGTTGATATGGCATCGGCAATCACCCAGGCGCCCAAGAGAATTGCCGTGCCGATCATTGCCCACATAAAATTTGTTTTTGCCTTTATTAACTGGTCTTCATTGCCTCGGGCAGCGACAAAGAGCAAACCAGAATAAATAATGAAGATGGCGGCGATGGGAATGCCGATTTGGGCGGCAAGTTTGGCAATGCTTAGCACTAAATCGCTGAAGGACTGGGCATTTAATGGATTTGTCAAAGTTGTTCCTGTTGTTTCGCCTTGAAGGGCAAAAGCGCGCGGTATTAAAACTATATTTATAATACCCCAAAAAATGATTTGGCTCAATATATTTTTGATGTGGATAAATTTTTTCATAATTTAGCATCCGGGGAATTGATTCCAAGGTAGATATCCCGGGTCTACAAGATTACCTAATATTGTATCAATAATCAGCCAAGCGGCAAAGACAATGAGCAATCCCCAGACAGCGTGCCAAAGCGCTTTTTTGCCTTTTTCCCGCCTGGTCTCTGATTCGCCTGAAGTTAAAAGCATCACCCCGCCGTAAATTAAAATGACCACAGCCAAAGGCATGGCTATATCAACAGTGAGGAAGTTCACGATATTTTTAACGCCTACAAACAAAGAACAGATAGTGCAATCGGACCCACTGCAAGGAACAAGACCAGCGGCATTTGCTACGTTTAACGTAACGAGTAACGAGTAACCAGTAACGAGTAATATTGATATTGTTTTATAATTTATTTTTTTCATATTCCGCGTTCCACGTTACGCGTTACTTTAACAACTTCTCCAACTGTCTTTTTGCCTGACTGACCGCTTCCGATATTTTCACCCGCCCCGTTGCTGCTGATTCTACCATATTCTTGAAAATTTCATAAACCCTTTCGGGATTCGGCTCCAGCCAAGCCCGGGACATTACTGATGATTTATAAATTACTGAAAGAACCGGATCATTGGCTCCAGCCGCAAGAACTTCCCGGCTGGCTGAACCCAATCCCGTTGCCTCTGAAAAACTCTTGCTGAAGTCATTGGCGCTTAAAGTTGCAATGGCCGGAAGGGCGGTTTGTATTTGGGGCGAATTTTTGGAAATCACCAGACCGTATATTTTACCAAAGGTTGCCTTAATTTTTCCGTCTCTGATCTGGGGAACCACGGCAATATCAAAATTAAGATGAGGATTTTTCTGCTTAATGTCATCTATTTTGCTGCCATAACCAAAATACATGGCTAAAGAACCGCTAACAAACATTATTTCTGAATCCGGCAAGGCCTTGTTCCAAGAATATGATGATTTGCTCGGGTTGGAAAACTCGAGAAAAAATCTGAGGGAACTTTCTGTCGGGTCAAGGACATTACTCCCTTTTTTTCCCAAAACAACTTCTAATGTATCTTTATTAACGATGGAATTGTCCGTTTGCAGCATCAGCAACGACAAAATATCCTTGGCGTTTTTTACGTTTGTGAATTCGCCAAGAGCGGCTCCGGTCTGAATAATATTTCCGGCATCATCTCTTTTGGTGAGTGCCTGAACGTCAGTCAAAAATTCATCCCAGTACTGGGGAGGTTGGGCAATGCCAGCCGAGGAAAACAAACCGCGGTTCCAATATAAAACTATCGGGTCAACCGCAAGGGGCAAACCTATTATGTTTTTATTGCGCGAGTCAAGAAAAAGTTCGGCAGAATCAAGAAAATTATCTCTAAAATCCCTTTCTTTGTAAGAATCAAGGGAAATTGGATAAATCTTATTCTTGTTTTTTAAGATGGCATCCTGGGTCAAAACCCAGATGTCCGGACCTTGGCCGGAAGCTAGAGCGTTGAGAAGCTCATTTTCATAATCCGAGGCCTTTTTCTCTGAATAATTTATTTTGAAATAATTTTTGTTCTTCTCATTAAAACCGGAGATTAGAGATCCGATTTTCTTCTCCGGAAAAACACCCCACATTGAAACTTCCATCCCCTCGCCTCCGCTTCCCTGTTTTTTAAAACCGGGTAAAATCCCGGCAAAAATTAAAACCGCCGAAATACCCACTATGGCAAAAATTATTATTATAATAATCTGAAATTTACTCATGGTTTCATAAAAATTAATCCGTAATGATTTTCTCCGGGCTGAAATTCTCTTCCCATCTTAAACCCTTCTTGCAAAAAAATCTGCTGGACTTCTTCTTTGGAAATTCTTTTTTCCAAAACAGGCCCTACTTTTCCGGGCTCCCTTTCCCGCCCTTGGCAACCCGCTTCGCTGCGAGGCGAACGAGGCTCGTCTCCAACAGCCCATTCAATGACAGCTGTTTTTCCTCCGCTTTTAAGAACACGAAATGCCTCTTTTGCAATTTGCCCGCGATTTTCCGCTTGAAAGAGAATATTGGAAATGATTACAAAATCAAGAGAATTGCTGGCTAAATGCGAACCTTCAGTTACCTCAAGGTCAGCCCAGACAATTTCAATGTTTTTCAGATTATTAATCTCGGCGTGAGATTTGACTGCCTGAAGCAGTTCTTTTTGCACATCAATGGCATAAACCGTTCCTCCGCCAGCTGGCGGACTTACAATCCTTGCGGCCGCGATCGTATAATGGCCGGAACCGCAACCAAAATCCGCCACCGCCATCCCCGGCTCTAGTCCAAAATTTTTCACAACTTCCTCGGGACTTACAAACATGTTAGTGACGCTATTGAATCTCCTGCTTTTAATTTCATAATTCTCACTCCCTGCGTCTGCCTGCCCAGCACCGGAATCTGGCCGAGCGAGGTGCGGATCACCTGGCCTTTTTGGGAAATGGCAATCAATTCTTCAAGTTCCGGGTTGATAACTTTGGCAATCATTAACGGCCCTGTTTTTTCCGTAATTTTTGCTGTTTTTATTCCAGAACCGCCCCGCCTCTGCAAACGGTAATTTTTTACATTGGTTTTTTTGCCGAACCCCTTTTTGCCCATTGTCAAAAGAAATAAATCTTTTTCCTTTGGAGTTATGACGTCAGCGCCCACGAGCTCATCCCCGCCTTGCGAGGCACGCCCGCCGGAAAGCCGTATTCCCCGAACGCCTCCAGCGATTCTGCCCATTGTTCTTACGTCAGATTCTTTAAACATAATTGACTGCCCTTTCTTTGTCGCCACAATCACTCTGTCTCCTTTGGAAACAAGAAAGGTAAATTTCAGTTCATCTCCTTTTTCTAATCTTATGGCCACAATGCCGTTTCTCCTTACATCTTTAAAACTTGAGGCATCAACTTTTTTAATTATACCATTTTTAGTCACCATTACTAAAGCGCAGGGATTCTCTTTGGCAGTTTTTGAAAAAACAAGCACGGAAGTCACTTTTTCTTCTCCAGAAATAGAGAGGAAATTAACAATTGACTTGCCCTTAGTCGCCCTCTTGCCTTCCGGCAATTCATACATTTTAACCTGATAGACCTTGCCCTTGTCCGTGAAAAATAAAAGGTCGTCATGGGTATTGGCAGTGATAAAAATATTCACAAAATCCTCTTCTTTTGTATCTATGTCAATGACACCAATGCCACCCCTTTTCTGGGCCTTATAGAATTCGGGGTCGGTGCGTTTTACATAACCGCCCTTGGTCAAAACCATTACCTGTTCTTTCTCCGGGATAAGGTCGTCGGCTGACATTATCTTTGCCGCCCGGGAAACAATTTTTGTCTTGCGTTCGTCGCCGTATTTATTTTTGATAACAGTCAATTCATCTTTAATAACTTTGACGATTTTTTTGGGGTCAGCCAGAATGACCCGGAGTTCTTTTATGAATTTTTGTTTTTCCTTTAATTCATCCGCGAGTTTCTGGCGTTCCAATCCGGCCAAAGTCTGCAGTTTCATTTCCAAAATGGCAGCGGCCTGTTTGTCGGAAAATTTAAACTTTTCCCTTAATTTTTTGTGGGCAACCTCTTTGTCGGCCGAGGACTTGATGACCTTAATGATGGCGTCGATGTGGTCAAGGGCTTTCTTCAACCCCTCCAAGATATGGGCCCGCTCCAGAGCCCGGTTCAAATCAAACCTTGCCCTCCGCTCCACTATGATTTTTCTGTGTTCAATAAAATATTTTAGAATTTCCTTGAGCCGTAAAACCTGAGGCTGAATGCCGTCGATCAAGGCAATCATATTGAAATGATAAGTCTTTTCCAAATCGGTATACTTGTATAAATTGTTCAAAATTTTCTGAGGGTTGACTCCTGTTTTTAAGTCAATGACGATGCTCATCCCCTCTCTATCAGATTCGTCGCGGATATCTTTTATTCCTTCTATTTTTTTCTCGTGCACCAGTTCCGCCATTTTTACGATTAGTTCTGATTTATTGACCTGATAAGGAATGGAAGAAATTATTATTTGGAAAGCACCCGATCCGCCTTTGGCGGACTTTTCTATTACTTCCGCCTCTCCCCTCGTAATAACCCCCCCCCGACCTGAAGCATAGGCCTGTTGAATATCTTTAGAATTAAAAATCAACCCGCCGGTTGGAAAATCCGGACCTTTGACAAACTGCATCAATTCATCAGTGGAGGCATTAGGGTTGTCAATAAAATAAACGAGGGCGTCAACGACTTCCGAAAGATTATGGGGAGGAATATTGGTTGCCATACCCACGGCAATGCCAAGAGTGCCGTTGATGAGAAGCTGGGGAACGCTTGCGGGTAAAACCTGGGGCTCTTTTAAGCGGTTGTCATAATTTGGCCGAAAATCAACCGTTTCTTTTTCAATATCCTTGAGCATCTCATCGGAAACGGCGGTCATTCGCGCCTCAGTATAGCGATAGGCGGCTGGCGCATCTCCATCAATTGAACCCCAGTTTCCCTGGCCGTCAATAAGAGGATAGCGCATTAAAAAATCCTGGGCCATTCGGGCCATGGCATCGTAGAGAGCAACATCGCCATGGGGATGATATTTACCCAGAGCGTCTCCCACAATGGCGGCTGATTTTTTGAATTTTGCGGAATGGCTGAGGCCGGCTTCATGCATTGTATAAAGGATTCGGCGGTGGACGGGCTTGAGACCGTCGCGGACATCAGGCAGGGCGCGGGAAATAATCACAGACATGGCATAGTCCAAATAAGAACTGCTCATTTCTTCAACAATGTCCTGGGGAATAATTTTATTTTTTATTTCCATACCCGGTTATTACGTTAAAACTGTCTTTTAGAAGATTTTTAAAAACATCGAGGGGGGCGTAATTGGTTTGCTTGTTTTCTTCGGTCTTTAAAGAAATCTTAAGAGTGGAAACCCAAATGACAATGACCGTAAACATAATTATTGCCAGAGTTACAAATAAAACTTTTCGCCGGACTGTTTCCGGTTTTTTCTGCAAATTTTCAATTTTAGTTATTAAAGACATGGAATTTTAAATTATTAGTTCTAGTACAATTACTTGATTTTTCTCTCCGATATCTTTTTTCTTGATGGTTAATTTTTCCATTGGTTTGACGCTAGCGTCACCAAATTCTTTTAAGAATTGCTTCAAGTCGTCTTCCTTGTAATGCGTGGGTATGGTTATTTTAGATTCAAGCTGGCTGGAAATCCGGCTTGCTTTTTGACCATCATCTTCTGAAACAGGGACAAAAAGAATATCAACTTCGCCAATTTCTTCCTTTAAATCAGGGCTTAGATTTTTTTCGGCAAAGGCGCCCAAATGACAAATGGAAATATTTTCCATTGATAAAACATAGATGGTGTTTAAGCCCGAGGATATGCCCTTTATATAAATTCCCGCAATCTCATATGCGCCGGGGCCATCTATTAGAAAGGGAGGAACATCTTCCTTTTTGCCGGATAAGTTTTCCCAGCCATTGTAATCTTTGTGATTAAAATTGACTAAAACAACATCGGTCTGAAACCGGGGGGATTTAAATTCTGAGTCCTTGGAAGGAGGGTCAAAAGCAAGCACCGTCTCCCCGGACTGCACCCTAAAACACGAAGCGCCATAATAAGTGATTACCATTATATCTCTATTATACTTGCAAAAAATTGATTTATCAATATACTAGAAAGGTATGGAATTTCCCATAAATATACCTAAAATTGATAATCTTATTGAAGGAAACGTCATTAGCCAGGGGGGTTCAATGCTTTTTGTGGATTTGTCCCCCTTCAGAACAGGAGTAATTTACGGCCGGGAATTTAATAATGCCAAAGATATAATAAAGTCCTTAAAGCCGGGGGATAAAATCGTTGCCAAAATTATTGAAGTTGAAAACGAGGCGGGCTACGTCTCTCTTTCCTTAAAAGAAGCAAGGGGAGATATTCTCTGGCGAGAAGCAGAAGAAATACAAAAAAACAAAACTTCCCTTACCTTAGTTTCCATCGACGCCAATAAGGGCGGATTGATTTTTGACTGGAAAGGAATTCAGGGATTTCTCCCAGCCTCCCAGTTAAAAAGCGCTCATTTCCCCCGCATTCAAGACGGCAATAAGGATAAAATTGAAGAAGAACTCAAAAAATTAATCGGAGAAAAATTTAAATTAATAATTATTGCCACTAATCAAAAAGAGGAAAAATTAATTTTTTCCGAAAAAGGCACGGAGATGGAAGAAATCAAAGAAATGATTTCAAAATATAAAATCGGCGATATTATGGAAGGAGAAATAACCGGTGTTGTTGATTTCGGAGTTTTTGTAAAAATTGCTGAAAATTTGGAGGGATTAGTTCACATCTCAGAACTGGACTGGGTGCTTGTGGAAAACCCTGCCGACCTTTTCAAGATCGGGCAGAAAATTAAAGCCCAAATAATCGATATTGTCGACGGGAAAATATCCCTTTCTATTAAAATCCTTAAGCCAAATCCTTGGAACGAAACTAAGGATAAATATCATGTCGGTGATATCGCAGAGGGTATTGTTATCAAATTTAACAGGCATGGCGCCTTGGTTAGTATTGAGGAAGGAATTGCCGGCTTAGTTCATATTTCAGGATTCAAATCCGAAACAGATCTTCGGCAAAAATTAGAACTCGGAAAATCGTATCTTTTTCAGATATCTGTCTTTGAACCAAAAGAGCACCGCCTCATCCTGAAATATATCTCCGGCTAATTTAATTATAGAGGCTCATCGCCTTTTGCAAACCCTCATTCACAATCGCCTCTATTGCTGCGGTGATTTTTGTCGCCACTTTTCTGATTATTTGGAATTCTTTTGGTTTGAATTTGCTGATTATATAATTAATAACCTTTTTGGCATGCGGTTTTTTTATTTTCCCCGAGGGAGTCAAGGGAGAAATCCCCACCCTGATTCTGATAAAATCTTTTGTCTTAATATTTTTTATAATTGATTCCACGCCCCTGTGGCCAGCCGAACCGCTACCAAAAGAAATCTTAAACTTACCCAGAGCGAGATCAAGGTCGTCGTGGACAACAATTAAATTTTTGGCCCCATGGGACAAACTTCGTTTGCCTACGGGGCAAACTTTATTTTTTTTAACAATTTTATTAACAAGTGGTTTAAGCGATAGACCAGACTTGTTCATATAAGTTTCGGGAAAAATAATCTGCACTTTTTCCCTGCCGATTTTAATTTTATCAACAAGTGCGTTTAATTTTTTATTTAACTTCGTCTCGTTAATCTTAACCAAATCGCCAAGGGCAATCCGGCCCGTATTATGCCGAGTCAATGCATACTCTCTCCCCGGATTCCCCAAGCCTACGATGTAATACATATAAATTATTTTAACAGTTGCATCAAGAAAAACAATGCTCTTGCGTATGCGTCATGTGCGTCATGTGCGTCACCGTCATGTGCGTCACCGAGTCACGCACATCATTTTAGTATGTTCAGGAAGCCAATCTTTTAAAGCCATTTCCCATTCACGAGGGCTCTCGTAAAGGAAGTCAAGAATATCATGACTTACAAAAGGGAAATGCCTTATTTTTAAATATTCTCCAAGACTTGACCATTGATAATTTTTAAGAAAATCGATAGCTTTTTCTTTATTACTGACTCCTCTTTCTTTCCAATATTTTTCTGAATCTAATAAATCAAGAGGATTAAGATGAATATAGAGTGGTAAATATAATCTGTAAGAATCATTGTTTATATGTGATATTCCATATGCACCTTGAAATAGATTCCCTGTCCGCAAATATAATTTATTAAAATAACGAGAGTACCCCATTTCAATCCTATGAAGAAATCTTGAAAGTCCATTATTCTCCACTTGTTCTATTATTAAATGGAAATGATTCGGCAATAATGAAAAGGCATGAATTTTTACTAATGGATCAGATGGAATCTTTTGATAAGCGGATTCCAAATTATAGCGAGAAATATTAGTCAAAGGAAATTTTTGAGTATTAAACATGATTAAATTAACAATAAATCTTTGGTAATCTTTTTGAGAAATAAAAATATTTCGTTTTTCAGTTCCGCGATTAAAGACATGATATAATTCTTTTTTAACTGGCGTGAATTTTCTCATATTTCTAAATTATAACAAATGTGCGTCACCGAGTCACGCACATGCAGAAAAGGTATAAAAAACAAGACCAACGCCATAAATTTTTTGAAAAACTATTTATGGTCAAGTTTGAGTGAATACTTAAATATAAATTCCATGCCATTTGTAAAACGCGATGTTTTGGATGCCCTTTATAAAAATCCTCACGAATGGAAAACAGCATTAAAAGAATGGTTGCCCGAATATCAAACATTCTTTCTATTTTGAAAGACACCACTGTTCGCCACTCGGTGGCGAACATCGCCTCTTGCGTCAAGAAAAATAATGCTGTATTATTTATAGCGATGGAGGAGAAAAAAGAAAATTCGGTTTGGGAATTTATCAAGTTTACTGCCATTGCGATTTTAATCGTGGTCCCCATCCGGCTTTGGGTTGCCCAACCCTTTATTGTCAACGGCGCCTCCATGGAGCCGACCTTTGAAAATGGCAATTATCTTATCATTGATGAACTTTCTTACCATTTCCGCCAGCCGGAAAAAAATGAAGTCATTGTTTTCCGTTACCCTCTGGATCCTTCAAAATTTTTTATTAAAAGAATAATTGGCCTGCCCGGAGAGACAATAGAAAGCAATGAGCAAAAAATCACTCTTGGCCAAAATGAATATTTTGTCGAAGGAGACAACCGGCTGGCCAGCTCCGATTCTCGCATCTGGGGTCCGGTGCCGGAGAATCTCATCGTGGGCCGGGTTTTTATCCGTCTCTGGCCCTTAACTCAAGCAGTAGTCCTGTCAAGCTATGAGCGATAAAAAAAACAAAACAAATATTCTTCTTCGGACGCCGAAAGGCATGCACGATATTTTGTCCGATGAGTATATTTTCTATCAAAATATTTACGATAAAGCGGAGGAGATTGCCTCTTATTACGGCTTTCAGCCCATTCAAACTCCTCTTTTAGAAAAAACCGACCTCTTCACTGCCTCAATCGGCCCTAGCACTGACATCATTGAAAAGCAAATGTATACCCTAAAAACAAGGGGCGGGGACAGGCTGGCCCTCCGACCCGAGGGCACCGCACCGGTAATACGTTCCTATCTTGAACACGGCATGTATAATCTCCCCCAACCGGTGATGCTCTGGTATAAAGGGTCGTTTTTTAGGCATGAAAACCCGCAAAAAGGACGATACAGGGAATTTGAACAATTTGGTTTGGAAATCATTAATGAAATAAAGCCGGTGGCTGATGCAATAATAATCCAAGTCCTAAAATTAATTTTGGAAGAATTGGGTGTTGGCCCGGTTATTATCCATATAAATTCCATCGGTGATAAAGAATGCCGATCCAACTATCGCAAAGAACTTGTAAATTACTACCGCAAAAAAGGAAAAAATCTCTGTAAAGATTGCCAAAGACGGCTAAAAACAAACCCTCTGCGCCTTTTGGATTGCAAAGAGCAAAAATGCCTTGAATTTAAAAAGGAAGCCCCTCAAATCATTGATTATCTTTGCGCCTCCTGTAAACAGCATCTTAAAGAGGTGTTAGAATTTCTTGACTCAAGAGAAATCCCTTATTTCCTTAATACTTATCTTGTCCGCGGCCTGGACTATTATACCCGCACCGTTTTTGAAATTTTTGAAGACAGGGAGGAAACCACTGTTGCCTTGGCAGCCGGCGGGCGCTATGATTATCTTGCCAAAACTTTAAGCAAAAAAGATTTTCCCGCAACCGGCGGAGCCATTGGCGTAGACAGGATTATGGAACTGATGAAAGAAAAGAAAATTGCCGCGAAACATAAACGGCCAGCCAAGGTATTTCTTGTCCAGCTGGGAACAGCCGCAAAATACAAAAGTTTGGAGATTATAGAAATGTTTAGAAAGGCCCATCTGCCTCTAATCCAATCAATCAGCAAGGACAGTTTAAGGGGCCAGTTAAAACTTGCTTCAAAATTAAATGTTCCCTATGCTTTAATTCTGGGACAGAAAGAAGCCTTGGAAAATTCAATAATTGTCCGCGATATGGAATCAGGCACCCAGGAAAGCGTGGCCATCGAAAAAGTCGCTGAAGTAATCAAAAATAAGTTCTAAATGATTTCAATTAGAACACCTAGAACATAATAATTATGATTGAAATAAAAAAAAATAAAAATGAGTCAACAATTAATCTCATCAGACGATTCACTAAAAAAGTCCAGGGGTCGGGTATTTTAAAGCGCGTCCGCCAGCTCCAATTCAGAAACCGGCCCAAATCAGAATTGCGAAAAAAAAAGGAAGCAATCAAAAGGGCCAAAACAAAAAAGAGGATGGATTATCTCCGCAAGCTTGGTAAAATAGAATAAAATGAAGAGGAGATGGGAGAAAATTAAAAATCAGGTGCTGGGAAAAGAATATGACCTGAGTCTTGTTTTTGCCGACAATGTCCTGATGAAAGAATTGAATAAAACCTACAGAAAAAAAGGGGGGTCAGCCAATGTTCTTTCTTTCCCGCTTTCAAAAACAATGGGCGAAATATTTATAAATAAAAAAGCGGCTCGACCTGATTATTTGTTTCTCCATTCCCTTCTCCATTTGAGGGGATTTGAGCACGGAAGAAAGATGGATGATGAGGAGAAAAAAATAATTAAAAATTTAAAATTAAAAATTTAAAATTAAGGTATATGGCGCGCAATATCATAACAGGGATAGATGCCGGGAGCTCATTAATAAGAGTGATTGTTGCCGAACAAAAAAAAGACGGCAGTTTAAATATTTTAGGCGTCAGCCAAAAGCAGGCCGGGGGAATAAGACAGGGCTATGTAGTCAACCCTGAAGATGCGGCAAAAAGCATAAATTCAGCAATAAAGTCAGCGGGAAAAACATCAGGCATACCTATTAAAAGAGCCGTTATTTCTGTTGGCGGAATAAGCCTGGATTCAATAAAAGCAAAAGGCACGGTTATGGTTTCCCGGGCTGACGGCGAAGTCACTGATTATGATGTTAAAAGAGTCATCAGTCAAAGCGAGGCCAATCGCCTCAATATTTCCAACAGGCATATTGTTCATATTATTCCTCTTTCTTTTAAAATTGACGGGAATCTGGTTCTGGGAAAACCGGCCGGTATGATTGGCACAAAACTAGAAGTGGAAACCCTCTTCATCACCTGCCTTAACCAGCATCTTTCTGATATTGTGAAAACGGTTGAGTCCCTTGGTATAACAGTTGACGATGTCATTTGCTCTCTCTTGGCAATGAGCCATACTGTTTTGACAAAATATCAAAAAGAGGTTGGTTGCGTGCTGGCCAATATCGGCGCCAGCACCGTCTCTATTGTAGTCTTTGAAGAAGGGCTCCCAATCTCCCTTGGGGTCTTCCCCATTGGTTCCACCCACATCACCAACGACATTGCCCTTGGTCTGCAAGTTCCCCTTGACGAGGCCGAAAAATTAAAAGTTGATTACGGCGGGGAAAATTCTGTCTCCAAGAGAAAACTCTCTGATATTATTGAGGCGCGGCTGAATGACATTTTTGAACTAATTGAATCCCATCTCAAAAAAATCAACCGGCAGGGGATGTTGCCGGGGGGAATAATTTTAACCGGCGGCGGCTCAAATTTATTTAGTCTGGAAGAAATTGCCAAGGCTTCTTTGCGCCTGCCGGCAAAAATCGGCACTTTTTCTTTGCAAGAAAATCATTCCCTTAAAAACATTACCGCCTCATCAAATAATCTTAAGGAACAAATTTTTAATGATCCTGGCTGGTCAACGGCACTCGGCTTGTGCATTATGAGCTTAGATGAAAATTCTTCCGGCATTACAGAAACCAACCGGACTAAAGGTAAAATCAGCCAAAACATCAAGCGTTGGTTCAGGTCACTGCTTCCTTGAAGAAGTCAGACTTCCTTGAGCTATTTTAAACAAAATGTTAAACTAAAATTATGGCTAGGATTAATCCTGAAGTTGAAGCGTTTGCCCGAATAAAAGTAATCGGCATTGGAAATTCGGGCACTAATTCTGTTAATCATATGGTGCGTTCTAAGGTTAAGGGCGTTGAATTTATTGCGGTTGATACCGATGCCCAAAAACTCCATCACAGTTTGGCTTCAAAAAAAATCCACATTGGGAAAAACCTCACCCGCGGGCTGGGAGGGGGAATGAACCCGGAAATAGGGAAAAGGGCGGCTGAGGAAACAAAAGAGGCGATGCAGGAAACAATCAAAGGTGCGGATATGATTTTTATTGCCTGCGGTTTCGGCGGAGGCACAGCGACTGGCGCAGCGCCGATTGTGGCAAAAATTGCCAAGGAGCAAGGAATTCTCACCATAGCCGTGGTCACCAAACCTTTCCTTTTTGAAGGAGCCTATCGCAGCCGGATTGCCGAAGACGGCCTTCTTAATTTAAGGGATAGCGTTGATGCCATGATTGTCATCCCCAATGACCGCCTTTTGGAATTAATTGACAAGGAAACAACTTTTTTATCAGCCTTCCAGATGTGCGACGATGTCTTAAGGCAGGCCGTGGAGGGAATTTCGGATTTAATTACAATACCAGGAATAATCAATGTTGATTTCGCCGATGTCCGAACAATAATGCAAAATGCCGGCTCGGCATTAATGGGGATCGGCTCAGCTCAAGGAGCAAACCGGGCAGAAGAAGCCGCCAAGATGGCTATTAATTCTCCCCTTTTAGATCTTTCCATAGAGGGAGCCAGGGGAGTTCTTTTTGCCATTTCCGGAGGAGAAAATATGACAATGTTGGAGATTCAAGATGCTGCCAATGTAATCACGGAATCAATTGATCCTGATGCCAAAGTGATTTTCGGCGCCATTAATGACAACCGGCTTAAAAAAGATGAGGTTAAAGTAACGGTTATTGCCTCCGGTTTCACCGAGGGAAAAAATATAAGGAGGCCGTCCCTATTCCAAAGCAGCCCCGGCCACGAATCCCCTCCGGTCGAAAAAGAAACAACAGAAGAAGCCCAAACATCTATCCCCGCTTTTTTAAGAAGAAAAAAATAGCATGCGAATAGCGCCCTACGAATGCGCCCATGCGAATAATAAAATAATATGAAAAATTTAAGTTTGCCAATATCAATAGTTATCGCCGGAATAATCATTGCCGGAACAATTTATTACACAAAAAAGCCCAGCCCTCCGTCGCCTAATAACACTAACCCTGTCCCCAGCCAAAAACAGGAAATGAAAGGACCAAAAGAAATCACTGCTGATGACCACATTTTAGGCAATCCTGACGCCGACCTTACCTTTATTCTTTACACAGACCTTGAATGCCCCTTCTGCAAAAAATTCAATGACACCTCAAACCAGATGATGGATGAATACGGCAAACAGGGAAAAGTCAGATTGGTTTTCAGGCACTTCCCCCTTGATTCTCTTCATACCAAGTCAAGAAAAGAGGCGGAGGCAACCGAATGCGCGGCCGATCTGGGCGGGAATGAAGTTTTTTGGAAATATGTTAATCGCCTCTTCGCCATTACGCCCTCCAATGACAAATTAGATCCGGCTGAACTTCCAAAAATCGCAGAATATGTCGGTCTTGACAAAAATAAATTTAGCGATTGTTTAAACAGCGGAAAATTCGCCAATAAAGTCCAAGGATATTCTGAAGATGCCGTTGCCTCCGGCGCAAAGGGCACACCGTTTTTTGTGATTATAAACAAGAAAGGAGAAAAATTCCCGGTCAGCGGCGCTATTCCTTATCAAGAACTCAAGCTTGCCTTAGATCAATTGCTGGCAACTAAATAATTAGCAGCAGAAAGGGCGGCCTTAGCGCCTTCGCCAGCAGCTATTACGCATTGTTTGTATTTTATATCAGTCACATCGCCAGCCGCAAAAATACCCGGGACAGAAGTTTCATTGGTTCTTGGATTAATAATTATTTCTCCAGCATCATTTAAATTAAGGAGACCTCTTAAAAAACCGGTGGCCGGCATCCAGCCAATATTTATAAAAACTCCGGCCACTTCCAATTCTTTTTCTTTTCCCTCTTCTTTATCTTTGTAAATAATTTTCTCCACAAAAGCGCTGCCCTCAATCTCTTTTAATTCAGCATTGACAAGAAATTCCACTTTGCCGCTTTGTTTTGCTTTTTCCTGCAATAATTCGTCTCCTTTTATTTTTGGGCCTCTGGCTAAAACATAAATTTTATTGGCGTATTTTACGAGGTCAAGGGCGGCATTAAGAGCGGAATTTCCGCCGCCGATGACAACCACATTTTTCCCTTCAAAAAAAGGAGCATCACATGTTGTGCAAAAACTCACTCCTTTGTTTTTAAATTCTTTTACTCCCGGAATATCAAGGTTGCGATAACTTTTTCCAGTGGCAATAATAATGGTTTTTGCTTCAATATTTTCCCTTTTTCTTAATTTTATTAAAAAAATTTCGCCTTTTTTCTTTATTGATTCAACTTCTGTATCCTCTCTTGCAGGCACGCCGTATTTTTCAACCTGCCTTCGCATATTATCAATAAGATCTTTGCCGGAAATGCTTTCAATGCCCGGAAAATTATCAATTCTCTCGGCAAGCAAGGACTGGCCGCCGATCTGCCTTGCCAGAATAAGAGCGTTTAATTTTTTTCGGGCGGCATAAATAGCGGCAGTCAAGCCTGCCGATGCTCCACCAATAATAACGACGTCGTAAATCATAAAATTTTAATTGCTTGCACCGGACAACAATCAGCTGCCTCCTGGTTACACTCAACATCTTTCACCTCCAATTCATACTTGCCTCTTTCATTTTTTTTCGCGGTTTTTAAAAACGCCTTGCCCTCCTCGTAATTCATCTCCCAGAATTTCGGGCAAATTGCCGCGCAAGAGCCGCAGCCGATGCAATTTTCATGATCCTGAATTACCTTAATCATGTTTACATTTTAATAAATTTAAGTAAAATAAACAAGGGAATAAATTGGGCACTTAGTTCAGTGGTAGAACGTTACTTTGACATAGTAAAGGCCGTAGGTCCGATTCCTACAGTGCCCACCAAAACCAGACGTTCCGATTTTTAGGAAGCCATTTCGTGAGCGGCGCACAGCGCCGCCGCAAAGCGGCGGCTATGCCTCAAGCAAAATTTTCTTTTCCTTTAAGATTAAAAAATCTGGCGCGCGCAAAAAACAAAAAATGTTGTGAACGCTAGAGGAAATTTTTAGAAAAACCAATAAATAGAAATGGTAAGAAGGGTAAATTTTTGGTAAAATGTGAATATGCAAGTAAATTGGCATTCAATCCCAATCGCAAAGATTTTTTCCGAAACGAAAAGCAGAAAAGAAGGACTTACTGCTGTTGAAGTAATAAAGAAGCTCAAGGAATTTGGGCAAAACACCCTTCCTCAAGAAAAACCGTATTCCAAGATACGGCTGTTTTTGAGTCAATTCAACAGTCCATTGATGTATATTTTACTTGCGACTGTTGTTATTTCTCTTTCACTAAAACACTACTCGGATACCATCTTTATTGCTGTTGTATTGCTCATTAACACTACAGTTGGGTTTTACCAAGAAAACAAAGCCAATAAATCACTCCTCGCCCTAAAGAAGATGGTAAAAATAAGGACGAAGGTTTGGCGAGATGGCAATGAAAAAGAAATTGACAGCGAGGAACTGGTAGTCGGTGATGTGGTGCTTTTGAAAGCAGGAGATAAAGTGCCAGCAGACGGACGCATCATTGAATCAAAAGGGTTGAAAATAAATGAAGCGAGTCTCACTGGCGAATCCCAAGCGGTTGAAAAGAAAACCGATGATATTATTCCCGAATCAGCTCCGCTTCCCGAAAGAACAAACACTGTTTTTATGGGCACAATTGTGGAAGAAGGACGGGCAACAATAGTGGTTGTCGCTACTGGCATCAATACACAAATCGGCGAAATTGTGTCGCTTCTCAAAGAGACAAAAGAACGCAAAACTCCGCTTCAGAAAAAAATTGCCTCACTCTCAAGAATTACTGGGATATTTATTCTTTCTATCATATTTGCCATCGTTATTATCGGTTACTTCACGGAAAAATCTTTTGCCGATATTTTTGTCGCTTCGCTGGCTCTCGCAGTTTCAGCAATACCCGAAGGATTACTCCCAGCAATTACAGTCATATTGGTTTTGGGGATGCGGCGTATTTTCAAACAGAACGGTTTGGTAAGGAAACTTGCTACCACAGAAACTTTGGGAAGCGTAACTGTTATTTGCACCGATAAAACAGGAACTCTTACTGAAGGAAAGATGCAAGTAAGCCATATTTTAACAAGCACGAAAGAACTGATGGACGACAACATCAACGGACTTGCCAAAGGCGAAAATGCCAATGGTGTTGAATCGCATATCTCGACGTTAAAAATCGCTACTTTAGCAAATGATGCTTTTGTGGAAAATCCAGATGCGGAATTACAAGAGTGGGTAGTGCGAGGCAGCCCAACTGAAAAAGCACTGCTTTTAGCAGGAATGCAGTCAGGTTTGAACAAGCAAGAACTTGAAAAGCAATATCCTGTGTTGGACAGAATAAGCTTTGAATCAGATTACAAGTTTGCCGCCACGTTTCATCGCAAAGACGAGAAGCAAAATACGCTTTATGTCATCGGAGCACCAGAAGAAATTATCGCCCGTTCTATTGATTTGGACATTGACGGCAAAACGGAAAAATTAGGCACAGCTCAAGCAGATAAATTGATAAAGAAACTGGAAACGCTCACGCAGAAAGGTTTGCGAGTTCTTGCTTGTGCTCATAAAAATTATGACGCTGAAATAAAATACCAGAATCTCACCGAATTGGTAAAAGATTTATCGCTTGTCGGTTTTATTGCTCTCAAAGACCCGCTTCGTCAAGACGCCAAAGACTCAATTTTGATTACCAAGAAAGCTGGCATCCGCACAGTCATTGTTACTGGAGACCATAAACTTACCGCCAAAGCCATTGCCGAAGAAATTGGTCTTGAAGCAAAAGACGAAAACATAATTGAGGGCAAAGAATTGGAAACAATAAGTGATGATGAATTAAAGAAAAAATCAAAGATTATCTCCATTTATGCTCGTGTATCTCCACGCCATAAACTGCGTATTGTTGATGCACTACAAGCTAACGGAGAAGTAGTGGCAATGCTTGGGGATGGCGTTAATGATGCCCCAGCTCTTAAATCCGCCGATATTGGAGTTGCTGTTGGTTCTGGCACTGATGTGGCAAAAGAAGTGGCTGATTTGGTATTACTGGATGACAATTTCAAAACCGTAGTAAAGGCGGTTGAACAAGGCAGAGTGATTTTCGGAAACGTTCGGAAAGTGTTTGTTTATCTTATGACGAATGACTTTTCCGAACTCTTTTTATTTTTAGCAAGTATGGCGATGGGTTTTCCACTTCCGTTGTTGCCAGCCCAGATTCTTTGGATAAATCTTGTTGAGGACGGTTTTCCAGATATTGCCCTTACTACCGAGCAAGAAACAAAAGGAGTAATGGATGAAAAACCAAGAAATCCTAAAGAACCGATATTAAATAGACCATTAAAACTTTGGATGACTGCCATTTTCTTTATTACTGGCTTGGCGGCGTTTCTGTCGTTCTTCTTCCTTTGGAAATTAACTGGAGATTTGCATAAAACACGAACGATAGTATTTGCTTTAATGTGTCTTGATTCTTTGGTTTTTGCTTTCAGCGTCCGTTCATTCAAAAGGACAATTTTCAGAAAAGATATATTTTCTAACCGCTATTTAGTTGGAGCGGTAATTATAGCGGCTATTTTGCTTGTCGGGGCTGTGTATCTTCCGCCCCTACAAAAACTTTTAGCTACCCAGCCATTGGGCATAACGGAGTGGCTTATAATTTTCAGCATTAGCACGATAGAAATTTTGTTAATTGAATATTCGAAAACAAAAGTATTTCGTAGAAATGCGCAGACAATTCAGCATAGAAATCTTGCCGTGAGTGAATAAGCGGACGAAAAAGCGAGGGCGGGGCGGAGGCGTCGCGTCGTTGGATTTTTTCAGGAATTTTTGATAAAATAGGTTCGAGCGGAATTGTATAAATACACCGGCCCTGTCGTCTAGTCTGGTCTAGGACACAAGCTTTTCAAGCTTGGTACATGGGTTCAAATCCCGTCAGGGTCAAAGTTTTGGGAGGGTTGGCAGAATGGCAATGCGTCCGCCTCGAAAGCGGATGGGAGAAATCCCTTGCAGGTTCGAGCCCTGCACCCTCCGTAATGATTATCTTGGCCATTGAAACGTCTTGCGATGAAACTGCAATTGCGGTTTTGAACGCAAAAGGAGGAATGAAAAATTCCTCTTTTGAAATTTTAGCCAATGTGGTCGCCTCGCAAATAAAAATTCATGCTAAATGGGGAGGAGTTGTGCCAAACTTGGCTAAACGGGAGCACAAACGCAGTTTGCCTATTGTATTATATAAAGCGCTAGGGGAAGCAAAATTAATAAATCCGAAGCACGAAATCCGAAATCCGAAACAAATACTAAATACTAAATACAAAATACTAAATACTATTGATGTTATTGCGGTAACCATTGGGCCTGGATTGGAGCCGGCGCTTTGGACTGGAATAAATTTCGCCCTTGACCTAAGCAAGGTTTGGGACAAACCAATTATCGGAATAAACCACATGGAAGCTCATATTTTTTCCGCTTTTTTAAAAAATAAAAAGTGTTTCGGATTTCGGATTTCGGATTTCGGATTTCCAGCAGTAGCACTGCTGGTAAGCGGCGGGCACACGGAATTAGTGCTTGTTAAAAACTGGTTAAAATATAAAATCATCGGCCAGACGCGGGATGACGCGGCTGGCGAGGCATTTGATAAGGTTGCGAAGATGTTAGGACTTCCCTATCCCGGCGGCCCAGAAATTTCGAAGATTGCTTCGAAATTTAAATCCGAAGCACGAAGCACAAAATTCGAAATTAAGTTGCCGAGGCCGATGATAAATTCCAAAGATTACGATTTCAGTTTTTCCGGCCTCAAAACCGCAGTGCTCTATTTACTACGAGATTTAGGAGCCAAGAAATCTGGTTTTCGTAGGATTCCCCGTTATGACCGTTCTAAAGAAAACCAGTTTCTTGGCGACGCTTTAAAAATAGCCATCTGTCGAGAATTCCAGCAAGCAGTGATTGATGTTTTAATTTCCAAAACCATCCGCGCGGCAAAAGAATTTAAAGTGAAAACAATAATCCTCGGCGGCGGCGTAGCCGCCAATAAAGAATTAAGAAGGCAGATGAGTAAAGCCATACAAAATCAAATTCCTAATTCCAAATTCCTAATTCCTAATACTAAATATACCACTGACAACGCCGCCATGATTGCCGTTGCCGCATATTTCCGTGCGTTAAAAAAGAAATCCGCCAGCTGGCGGACAAACTGGAAAACTCTTAAAGCAAATGGTAATCTAGAATTATGATATCTAAAAAATTATTAAAGCCATACGACCCCAAAGCGACTGAAGACAGGATTTACAAACTCTGGGAAGATTCTGGTTATTTTAATCCCGATAAATTGCCTAAAAGCCAAAAGCTAAAAGCTAAAAGCTATTGTATTGCCATTCCCCCACCCAATGTGACCGGTTCTTTGCATATGGGCCATGCCTTGAACGCGGTTATTCAGGATATTTTAATCCGCCAAAAAAGAATGCAGGGTTATAAAACTCTATGGCTCCCCGGCACAGACCACGCCGGCATTGCCACCCAGAACGTGGTAGAAAAAGAATTAAAAAAACAAGGACTGACGCGCCACAATTTAGGCAAAGAAAAATTTCTCGCCAAAATATGGAAATGGAGGGAGAAATACGGGAATATTATTTTGGACCAATTAAAAAAACTCGGCGCCTCCTGCGATTGGTCGCGCGCCCGCTTCACCATGGATGAAGAGTATGTAAAAGCAGTTGAGGCCGCATTTTTGCATTATTATAAAAAGGGGTGGATTTATCAGGGAAACAGAGTGGTAAATTGGTGCCCCAGATGCCAAACCTCATTGTCAGACCTAGAACTGGAATACGAAGAAACCAAGGGCAAACTCTACTATATTAAGTACCCACTAAAATCTCAAATCGCAAATCTCAAATCTCAAAAATATATTGTGGTGGCAACCACCAGACCGGAAACAATGCTGGGCGATTCTGCGGTGGCCGTTAACCCGAAAGACAAAAGATATAAAAATCTGATTGGGAAAATTTTAGTATTGCCTATTGTAAATCGCGGGATTCCGGTTGTGGCTGATTCGGCAGTAGAAACGGAATTCGGCACTGGAGCGGTAAAAGTAACGCCAGCGCACGATATCATTGATTTTGAAATTTCCGAAAGACACAAACTCCCTTCTTATCAAATAATCAATAATTTCGGACGGATGACTGCAGAAGCAGGGAAAAATTATGATGGCCTTAAAACACTAGAGGCGCGCGAAAAAGTAATTGGAGAACTGCAAAAACAAAATCTGCTTGAAAAAATTGAGGATTATAATTTAAGGATTTCCAAATGTTACAGATGCGGAAATGTAATTGAACCGCAAATGAGCAAGCAGTGGTTTTTAAAAATGGATAAATTGGCGGAGATGGCGAAAAAGGCGGTCAAGGGAGGTAAAGTGAAATTTCATCCCAGGCGTTGGGAAAAAGTCTATTTTGCCTGGCTGGATAATATAAAAGACTGGTGCATCTCCCGCCAAATCTGGTGGGGTCATAAAATTCCATTGGAGGGCGTGAATGATGTTTTAGACACGTGGTTTTCCTCCGCCTTATGGCCATTCGCAACCCTAAACTGGCCCAATAAAAAAGCAAAAGACCTGAAAGAATTCTACCCTACGCAAGTCCTCTCTACTGCCCGCGACATTATAAATCTTTGGGTGGCGAGGATGATTTTTTCCAGTTATGAATTTATGGGGAAAGAGCCATTCAAAGACATCTTAATCCACCCGACTATTTTGACAAAAGAAGGCAAAAGAATGTCTAAATCCTTAGGCACGGGGGTTGACCCGATGATTTTAATAGAAAAATACGGCGCCGATGCCACCAGATTCGGTTTGATTTATCAGACAATGGGCGGCCAAGACATTCATTTCAACGAAGACCACGTTTTGGCGGGTAAAAAATTCTGCAATAAGATCTGGAATATCAGCCGATTTGTATTGGAAGAAATCGGAAAATCCAAATTACAAATTACAAATTACAAACAAATTTCAAAATCCAGATCACAAAAAGAGGACAAACAAATTTTAGAAAAATTAGAAAAAATTACTCAATCAGTTAATAAAGATTTAGAGAGCTATAAATTCGGGCGGGCCTTACACACTATCTATGATTTTGTCTGGCATGACTTTGCGGATAATTATATAGAGTATTCAAAAAGTAATAAGTCAGATGAAACTCTGCACACTTTATACTTTATACTTTATACCATTTTAAAACTTCTTCATCCTTTTATGCCTTTTATTACCGAAGAAATTTGGTCATTCTTGCCAACCGACTTACGATGTCGTTTGCTAATTATTGAAAAATGGCCGGAAATTCAAATTTAACAGCCACAGTTTTTTTCTTAGCCCTCACCGGAGGAATTCTCCCGGCCATTTTTTGGCTGTGGTTTTGGCTAAAAGAAGATCCCCATCCTGAGCCCAGAGGCATTCTCGTTGCCACTTTTTTAAGCGGGATGGTGGTGGTAGGAGCGGCTTTTCTTTTTGAATACTTTTTTTCTTTGTATTTTAGCGGGATTGTCCTGCTTCTACTCTGGGCTTTTACAGAAGAGATTTTAAAATATTTTGCCGCCTGGAAAACTGCCTTTAGTAAACCATCTTTTGACGAGCCCATTGATGCCTTAGTTTATTTAATAACCGCCGCTCTTGGCTTTGCCGCCCTAGAAAATATTTTTTTTATTCTTAAAACATTTTCAACCGATGGCATGCTTTCCAGTTTTATTACCGGAAATCTGCGTTTCATTGGGGCAACCATGCTTCATACTGCCACCTCGGCAATTGTCGGCGCGAGCCTTGCCTTTGCCTTCTTTCATAAAGAAAAAAGGAAATATAATGTTCTTGGAGGACTTTTTCTTGCTGGATTCTTGCACTTTATTTTTAATTATTTTATAATAAAAAGTGGCGGAGAGAATGTATTGAAAATTTTCATACCTCTCTGGCTGGGAATAATTATAATAATTTTTATTTTTGAAAAGGTGAAGAGAATTAATAATTAAAAAAAATAAAATCTATGAAAAGATCATTTTTTGAAAAATTAACAGGAAGTTATAAGGAAGAAAACGAGGCGGATGTCAGTCCGAACATTTCTTCCGGCAAGAGTTTTATGGAGGAAATGGAAAGTGAAAACGAAGAAGCCCAGCTGACCGTGGATGTCTATCAAACTCCCGCTGATATTATTATTCAAACTATTGTTGCCGGAGTTAAGCCGGATGATTTAGATGTTACAATCACCCAAGATATGATAACAATTAAAGGGAGGCGAGAAGAAAGCAGAAGAATAGAAAAAGAAAATTTCTTTTACCAGGAACTTTACTGGGGCTCTTTTTCAAGGTCAATTTTACTCCCCCAAGAAATTGACCCTGATGAGGCAGAGGCAACGCTAAAAAACGGCCTTCTCACCATTAAACTCCCGAAATTAGACAAAGAGCGGGTCCAAAAAATTAAAATTAAAAGCGAGTAAAAAATAATTTTTGAATGTGCCGCGGGTCAGACTTGCACTGACCACCCCTTCTTTTTCAGAGAAGTGCTCTAAACTACCTGAGCTACCGCGGCATTAGATTTTTGGGTATGATATTTTGCATCTCTTGCAATTGTTTCAACAAATCTGTTAATTTTCCAAGATAAGGCTGAATATAATAATAAATTCCTATTGATACACCGATTATAATCATCCATTTCAAAAAACTAAAAATATTGCCGATAATTCTCGCCCTATTGATTTTTTTCAAAATCTTCAAACTTTCTTGAGAAACCTCAAGATTTTTCTGCAATAATTGCCTTATTTCTTCATCCATAATTAAATATTAATATATCAAAAAAAGAAGTCCCGAACAAGTCGGGACAAAAAAGGGCATGATTATTATGATAGAATATCCACAAGATGAGGGGCAATGGTATGACTTTCTTTTATCATTCCCAGAAGACCACTCGAGGATGTAAAAGTAAACAGATAGATTCCTGAGGCAAGAAGGGTAGCAATTACTACTCGCCCCGCGAATTTTTTCAGTTCTGAGCAATCCTTCACCTCTTTTACATCTTTGATCCTAATCTTATATTTTTTTTCTTCTGGCATAAAATCTCCACTATTTAGAAAGTTTTTTAAAAATGATAACCCCTTAACCTAACACACCCTCCTTTCCTTATTATATTTGCCTCGTTATCTCCATTCAGAATTATACCTAATATTAAAAATAATGCAAGGAGTGTGGATATCTCGAACCATCGCCTCCCCGAAGGAGAAACTTCGTTTCCCTACGGGGCCAGGTCGGCGAGCTACGGGGCAAGAATTTTAAAAGGCGCCTTTTGTTTTTTTACAATCAGCGCCTTTTTAGTGTCTGGCTAGATAGTGCATTTTTTCCTCCCTCCTCTTAAATCATCTTCTGCTTCGTTTACCGTGATTATCCTATCGTCTAAATTTCGCAGCACATCAACTACAGCTTCAAAATCGAACCTATCAATTAGAGAAAGGAAATCGTTAACTTTTATGCATTTACCCTGCCAAACACCCACAAGGATCTGTCTCGTGGTATCCATCCTTCTCACCTCCTTTCATTAAAACATTAAAAAGACCTGTTCAGTTTCAGAATAGCAAATTAAAATCTGGTGTCAACCCCCACACTTATGTATAAGTGTGGGGGTCAAGCAATGGACCCGATGGGACTCGAACCCACGGTCTTTAGTATGCCATACTAACGCTTTTCCTCTAAGCTACGGGCCCTTATTTTTCCAAGAAGCAATTTTGGTAAAAATTCTAATTCTAATTGTATATCTGTTCCAGCACAAGTAACAACACATACACCTTTGTAATTAATATTTTTTGTTTTTATTCCTATTGTTCTTGGATCTGGTTTTGTTTTATAAAAATTTTTTATCAAGAAGCACTATATATAATTCAATTAGCCCTGGGTCAGAACTACCCAACATAAGACCAGGATGGCCTCTTCATTAATCATATTGTACCACAGAAAATATCCATGTGCAATTTTAATTTGCCCCCACCAAGAATTGAACTTGAATCTAGGGCTTAGGAGTCCCTTGTTCTGTCCGTTGAACTATGGGGGCACTCAATTTATGCCAAGTAATTCTGATAATTTCTTTTTATCAAAACCAATTACAATATCATCATCTATTTCAATCACTGGCACACCCATCTGTCCTGTTTTTTTAATCACCTCTTCCCGCCTTTCAGCATCTTGGAATAAATCATAACCAGTAAATGGAATGCTGTTCTTTTTTAACCAATCCTTTAACATCTGGCAATAGATGCAAGTGGGAGTGGAATAGACAATCACTTTTTTCATATTAAAGATTATGCTATCATATTTTTATGTGCCTCGCAACTCCGATGAAAATTAAGGAAATAAAAGGCGAAAAAGCTGTTGTTGAATCTGGCGACCATAACCACGTTATTGACTTAAGCCTAATAAAAGATCCCAAGGTCGGCGATTATGTGCTAGCGCACGGCAATATGGCGATAAATAAAGTATCGCAGGAAGAGGCGAAAAAAATTTTTAAAATAATCA
>Ga0210057_1000895_pt1 | contig 47613 bp, 48 predicted proteins | sample CryGeyCG2114_010_2_FD_183968 | JGI IMG/M metagenome (GOLD analysis project Ga0210057, IMG submission 183968) | Groundwater microbial communities from aquifer - Crystal Geyser CG10_big_fil_rev_8/21/14_0.10 (SPAdes) (version 2) | ecosystem: Environmental > Aquatic > Deep subsurface > Groundwater ...
ACAATATCCTGAACTTCTTCCACCCTGGGAACCCGGCGAACAATCGTGAGCCGGATTAAATCCAGAACCTTAAAAGTGAGCCGTTGCGCCGTGCGGCGGTCAAATTCGCCGGTGGCCGCGCCGGCCTTGGCAATGGCATCCGTGATTTTTTCAGCGTTGAATTTAATAACCCTGCCGTCCCTTTTTTTTATTTTCTGAGGGATTACTTTGTGAGAATTTTTCTTTCGCATGTTTATATCATACTCTAAAAAAATAAAATCCACAAATAAGAATCTTTTTTATTTCTTTTAGCTTTTCCTCAATCGATAATTCTTTTTCATCACTCTTGTCTTTCAAAATATCGCTAATATCCCGCAGTTTGTCTCTGCAGGATTTTAAATATTCTACTTCGCTTGTGTCCATGCTCGCTGTGGCCATAAATCACTTTGTTTTTCTTGCTTGATTAATCAATGGAGCCGCGACGCGCGCTTCAAAATCGCTTCTTTGACTTGTTCAATTGTGCTCGGCATATTGCAGTTTTCTCACTTCTTGATTTTTATCTTGTCCTCTAACGACTCTATCCGTTTGACAAGTTTAGCATTTTCTTCTTCTAATTCAGGCTTTTTTGCCTTGGGCGAAAGATAAGAATCCTGCTCCCACCGCCATTTTTCAAAATTCGGATTTTGAAAATTGGCGGTGCCTTTTGGTTAAAATCCGAACTTTTTTTGACGAAAATCCGGACTGCGACTTTTAATTGCCGCCCGCAGGGCGGCAATCCCGCCCAACGTTTCCGCCCGCCTCCGCTCTGCTTCGGCGAGCAAAACAGAAAAATTTTCGTTTCCTTAATTGAAAAAAATTTTGGGGGCGCGCCATTAAAAAATGTTAAGAAAATTTTTCTGTTTTACTCCCGCCTTTGGCGGGGCGAGGCAATCCCGCTTAGCGGGACCCAAAATCCGAATTCTGAAAATTGGCGGAAGGAGAGGGATTCGAACCCTCGTGGGCTATTAACCCACCTGCTTTCCAAGCAGGCGCCATAGGCCGCTAGGCGATCCTTCCTAATCTTCCCATAATCCTAGTAGTTTTTTGAATTTAATTCCACTCTTATATTTTTTTATTTCCAATTCTCTTTTGCAAGCTTCTAACTTACTTTCATAATCTTCAGTAATCAATATTTTTATATACTCATTTGTTTTAATCTTGCGATTCTTTCCTCTATCGGCGGGTGGGTGGCGAATAATCCGGCGGCTTGCCTTATTGTTTTTCTCGGAGAAGCAAACCACAAATGATTGGTCGCCCTGTTGGCCACTTTAAGAGGCGTGTTATCTTTAGAAATTTTTTGCAAAGCGCCGGCCAACCCCTCCGGATAACGAGTCAAAAGCGCGCCTGAAGCATCGGCTAAATATTCCCGTTTTCTGGAAATGGCCAGCTGAATCAGCATAGTGGCAATGGGCGCTAAAATAGCCAAGGCAATACCTATAATCATAAAATATCCGCCACCCTGACGGCTGTTTCTGTTTCCGCCAATGCCTCCCCAAAAAAGAGAACGCAGAAAAAAATCCGACAAAAGCGCCACAAAACCCACCAACACCACAACCACGGTTGAAAGAAGCATATCGCGATTGCCAACATGGGACAATTCATGCGCCAGCACGCCCTCAATTTCAGACCTGTCCAGCCGCTCCAAAAGCCCGCGGGTAACCGCCACCACCGCGTGTTCAGGATTTCTACCCGTGGCAAAAGCGTTGGCTGCCGCTTCGTCTATTAAATAAAGTTTCGGCATGGGCAAGCCCGCGGTAATGGAAAGATTTTCCAAAATATTATAAAGTTCGGGATTGTCTTTTTTGTGAATTTCTTTTGCCCTGCTGATACGCAAAACAATCTTGTCTGAATACCAATAACTTATAAAACTCATCAAAACACTGAAAAGCACAAAGAAAACCAAAATCACCGGACTGCCGTAAATCTGGCTGAAAACCCAGCCAATGCCAATTACAACCACAAGAAAAATTGTGAATAAAAACCACGTCCGGCGTATATTAGATTCTTTGTGCTTATAAAGATTCACAAATATTTACGTCTTGCGGTTACGTAAATTTTAAAACCCCACCTTAACCGGCTCACGTTCCGCTTCGTTTTCGTGTTCAAAAAATTTCATTTTTGAAAACTTAAAAACGCCGGCAACCAGACGCGTGGGAAAAGTTTCAATCCTTATATTCAAATCCCGCACATTGGTATTATAGAATCGCCTGCTGGCCTGAATTTTGTTTTCTGTATCGGCCAATTCTCGCTGTAAATCCAAAAAATTCGCGTTGGCTTTTAAATCCGGATAATTTTCCGCCACCGCGAAAAGCGTCTTAAGCGTGCCGGACAAAATATTTTCTTTTTCCGCTTTTTCCTGAAGCTCGCCCGAGCCCGACATGGCTTCTGTTCTGGCCCTGGTTACGTTTTCCAAAACGTTTTTTTCATGCCGCATATATCCCTTTACAGTATTAACCAAATTAGGAATCAAATCATACCTGCGCTTTGTCTGCACATCAATATCAGAAAGCGCTTCCTGCGACCTTGTTCTTAAAACAACCAATCGGTTAAAAGTATAAATCAGCCAAAGCAATACAACACCAATAACTGATAAAATAATTATTAAACCTGTGCTCATAAAATTAATTTAATTTTTAATAATAAAAACTCTCTTTAATTAAAGCAGAAACGAGCCGTTTACTAGTGGCTAGCTAGTGGCTAATGGCTAGTGGCTAGTGGCTAGTGGCTAATCCTACATCATCCCAGGCATGCCGCCTCCCATTCCAGCGCCCATATCTCCATGGCCGTGCTCGTCTTTCTTTTCAGGCTTGTCCGCCACCACCGCCTCGGTAGTCAAAAGCATTGCCGAAGCGGAAACCGCGTTTTGCAAAGCCGAGCGCGCAACCTTCAAGGGGTCAATAATCCCCGCCTTTATCATGTCCGCGATTATGGTATCTTTATAGGCATCGTATCCAATGTTGGACTGCGGATGTTCTTCCGCCTCTTTTTTTATGGCGCTCACTATTACCGAACCGTCTTCGCGCCCCGTGTTTAAAACAATCTGCCTCAAGGGCTGCTCCACGGCTCTCAGCAAAAGATTAACACCGGTTTCAAATTCACGCGCAACATCCCTTGAGGGAGTTTTCAATTTCCCCTCCTTAATCTCTTTTGAAACGACGGCCGCGGCCTTGAGCAGGGCGGTGCCGCCGCCCGGGACAATCCCCTCTTCAATGGCAGCCTTGGTCGCCTCCTTAGCATCTTCAATTTTGAATTTTTTGTATTTCATCTCAGTTTCAGTGGCGGCGCCAACCTTAATCACGGCCACACCACCGGAAAGTTTGGCTAATCTTTCCTGCAATTTTTCCTTGTCAAAATCAGAGTCGCTTTTTTCAATCTGCGCTTTTATTTGTTTTATCCTATCTTCAATGTCTTGTTTTTTACCTTTGCCGCCAACAATAGTGGTATTTTCTTTCGTGGAAATTACCCGGCGGCTGCTGCCAAGCATGTTAAGTTCAGTCTTGTCCAGTTTCATTCCCACGTCTTCAGAAATCACCTTTCCGCCCACAACAATAGCGATATCCTCAAGCATTTCCTTTTTCCTATCGCCATAACCCGGCGCTTTCAATGCCAAAGTGTTAAAGGTTCCCCTTAATTTATTTACAATAAGAGTGGCCAGAGCCTCACCATCAACGTCATCCGCGATTATAACCAATTCTTTTTTGCCTGTCTGGGCTAATTTCTCCAGCAAAGGGAGAATTTCATTTACGGAAGAAATTTTTTTGTCTGTTATTAAAATATTGCAATTTTCATAAACCGCTTCCATGCGCTCGGCATTGGTAATCATATAGTGGGAAACATAACCCTTATCAAACTGCGTTCCTTTCACCATTTCGCTTTCAATGCCGAAAGACTGGGATTCCTCCACGGTTATAACGCCGTCTTTACCCACTTTTTCAAAAGTGTCGGCGATAATTTCTCCGATTTCTTTTGATTCCGAGGAAAGACTGGCAACTTGCAGAATTTCATTACGGCTTTTAATCGGCTTGGCCATTTTCTTAAGCGCCTCCACCAAATGCCTGCCTGCTGTTTCAATTCCGATTTTAATTCCAACCGGATTCACGCCCATAGTGACGTATTTTAATCCTTCGTTAATAATCGCCTGCACCAAAACTACCGCCGTGGTGGTGCCGTCTCCAGCGACATCGTTTGTTTTTGTAGAAACCTCTTTTACGAGCTCCGCGCCGATATTTTCAACCTTGTCTTCCAATTCAATTTCCTTGGCAATGGTTACTCCGTCGTTTGTTATTTCCGGCGAACCAAAACCCTTAGCCAGCACCACGTTTCTGCCGCGAGGCCCAAGAGTAACTTTTACGGCGTTAGCCAAAGCATCCACGCCTCTTTTAAGCGCGAGTCGCGCCTGTTCATTAAAAAGAATTTGTTTAGACATATTTTTTAATTTTTAAATTCTAATTTTTTAATTTTTAAAAGCGAAGAAAAATAAATTTTGGAAATCGTAGGTGTGGACGCGCAAATTTGCGAAGCAAATTTAGGGATAAGCGATTTTCAAAATTTGATTTTTCGAAGTATTCAAAAAACTATTCTATAACAGCCAAAATATTTGATTCGCTTACAACGTAATATTCTTTGTCGTCCACTTTTATTTTTTCCGCGCTGAACTCCGGAAAAATAACAATTTGGCCCTTTTTAACAACGGGGCTTATTTTTCGCCCGTTTTCTGTAATTTTACCCGGACCCACCGCTACCACCCTGCCCCTATCTACTTTTTCTTTATCGGCCGTGTCAGGCAGCACAATTCCGGATTTGGTTTTCTGCATTCTTTCTTCTTCAGACAATGCTTCAACCAAAACCCTGTCGCCGGTTGGTATAATATTCAATTTCTTAACCATATTTTTATATTATATATTAATTTTTTAACTTTTTAAGCTTACCCGAGGTTTTTATTCTATTATAAATATTCTATAAAAACAACAGGTTTTGTCAAGTATATGTATAACCCCAAGGGTTAAAAAAAGAACCTTTTCAGGCCCTTCCTTCCCCTTGACCTTTTCAATGGTTGCATTATACTGTAAGATAACATTAAATAAACTATAAGAGATGAACTTTATTCTACCAATCATACAGATAATAATCTCCGTGCTTTTGGTGGGAGCAATACTGCTTCAGCAAAGAGGCTCCGGCCTTGGCGGCATTTTTGGCGGCGGAGGAGAAAGTTACCACACCAAAAGAGGTTTTGAAAAAATCCTGTTTACTTCCACAATTATTTTGGCCACGCTGTTTCTTCTGTCCACATTCGTGGCTCTCCTAATAAAATAATTAAACGCAATGCTAATATGCGAATTTCATGCGGATGATGCAAATTGCTAATTGGGAATTGAAATTAAAACTGGGCGTCAAAAATTTGTCCTTTCGGCTGAAAATAATTTTTCTGTCACTGCTTGCGATCTTTTTTATAAGCGGGCTTGCTTTGCTTTATCAAATAGACCAAAAAATCAGCATAGAGATTCCGGCGGAAGGCGGCGCGTTCAGAGAAGGCATTTTGGGCACGCCGCGTTTTGTAAACCCCGTTTTAACAATTTCCGACGCCGACAAGGATTTAACTTCTTTGATTTATTCCGGCCTAATGCGGCTTGGCTATAACGGTTTAATTCCGGACCTGGCTGAAAAATATGAAATAAGCGAAGACGAACTCTGTTATACTTTCACCTTAAAACCGGATTTAAAATGGCCCGACGGAAAACCTCTTACCAGCGATGATATTATTTTTACAATAAAACAAATCCAAAACCCCACGACCAAAAGCCCAAAAAGAGGAAGTTGGGAGAGCGTTAATATAGAAAAAATAGACGAAAGAATTATACGTTTCTGCCTGCAAAAACCCTACGCGCCTTTTTTGGAAAACACCACCACCGGCATACTGCCCTATCACCTCTGGAAAGACCTTCTGCCCGACCAGATGCCACTGAGCAATTTCAACATAGATGCCGTAGGTTCCGGACCCTATAAAATCAAAAACATATCCCGCAGCTCTTCCGGTATAATTACCTCCTACACGCTGGGACGCAATGAAAACTTCGCATTAGAAGACCCTTACATCAAAAAAATAATTCTAAACTTCTATCCGTCGGAAAAGAAACTTATAGAAGCGTACCAAAAAGGAGAAATAGACAATCTAAGCGCCCTGTCCCCGAAGGATATTTTGAAAATCAAAAAAGATACCTCCTCGCTCAATACTTATCTTTTGCCCCGTGTTTTTGCAGTTTTTTTCAATCAGGACAACGCCCCGATTTTCACCGACAAAAATGTGCGGCTGGCGTTAAAACTGGCCACGGACAAAGAAAAAATTGTGCGCGAAGTATTGGAAAATCTTGGAACAGCCATCAGCAGCTCCATACCGCCCGGAAGCTTCGGCGCGATAGAATTTCCAAACGAATTTGAAAATTTTGATGAGACGCAGATAGAAGAAGCGAAAAATCTTCTTTTCAAAGCCGGATGGAAATTAAACGACGAAGAACAAATCTTAGAAAAGAAAACAAAAAACGAAACAACAAAAATGGAATTTTCTCTTTCCACATCAAATGTTCCCGACCTTATTCAAGCGGCCAAACTGCTAAAAGAAATGTGGGAAAAACTCGGCGCTAATGTTAACATAAAAATATACGAAACCGGAGATCTGGAACAAGAAGTGATTCGCTCACGCGATTATCATGCTTTACTCTTTGGAGAAGTAATGGGCAGAGAACCGGACGCTTTCGCCTTCTGGCACTCTTCCCAAAGAAATGACCCGGGTTTAAACGTGGCGCTTTATGCCAATATCACAGTTGATGCTCTCTTGCAAAAAGCGCGCGCCACCTTTGACACAAAAAAACGCGAAGAAATTTATCGCAACTTTCAGGAAGAAATAAACAAAGACACACCGGCGGTATTTCTCTATTCTCCTTATTTCATATATTTAACAAAAAGTAATATCTCGGGAATAAACCAAAAATCTATCACCATTCCCTCGGAAAGATTCTCCCAAATTCACAAATGGTACGTTAATACCAAAAAAGTATGGAAAATTTTCAAAAATTAAAGCTCAAGAAAAAACCGCAGCCGAGAACACTTGAAGAAATGAAACCCGTTTTAAAAAATCCCGAAATAACGGAAAAAATCGGCTCCGATAAAATCATTTATGATGTTTTTCGGGAAGTTAAGTTTAAAAACCCCTTACGTTACGACATAACATTTATTTATCCCGTAATGCTAGGGGATGAATTGCCAAAAACATTCGGCCATTGCCACAAAAATCTGGAAATTATGGAGGTTGTTTCAGGAGAAGTTTTATGGTTTCTTCAAAAGCACGACAAAAACCCCAAAGTTATCAAAGAAGCCTATCTTATACACGCGAAAAAGGGAGAAAAAGTTATTTTTCCCAGCGACTTTGGAACAATCAGCATAAACCCGACGACAAAAGAAACAGTGCTTTCCAACTGGATGAACTCGGAAACGCAAAGCAATTACGAATTCAATAAACAACTAGCCGGGGGCTGTTACTATTTTCTTGACGGCGGCAAATTGGAAAAAAACCAAAATTACGAAAAAGTGCCGGAACTAATAAGACTAAAACCCAAAGAACTGCCGGAATTCGGCATAACTTTTAAAAAACAACTAATCAATTACCCAATCAAAAACCTGAAATTTTTAATCGACACTAAAAAATACGAAAACATTTTAACTATCGAAAAATGCTACACTAAAATCTAGCCGAGATGGCGGAACTGGTATACGCGTACGGTTCAGGGCCGTATGCCGCAAGGCTTGGGGGTTCAACTCCCCCTCTCGGCACTATGACAAACAACAAAATAAGAATCATTCCTCTCGGCGGAGTGGAAGAAATAGGTCGTAATATGACCGTTGTTGAATATTTCCCGGATGGCGACATTGTGGTTATTGATGCCGGCCTGCAATTCCCCGATGAAAACACGCCGGGTATAGACTACATACTTCCCAACCCCGCCTATCTGGAAAAAAGAAAAAACAAAATCCGCGCTCTTGTTTTAAGCCACGGCCATCTGGACCATATAGGTGGAGTCCCCTATCTCATGAAACAACTGGGAAATCCCATTATCTATACCACACGGCTAACCAAAGCGATGGTATTAAAAAGGCAGGAAGAATTTCCAAACGCTCCCCATCTGGAAATCAGAGAAATACAATCCGGAAAACAAATAAAACTAAGCAGGGCTCTTGGTCTGGGGTTTTTTGAAATCACCCACAGTATCCCCGACGCCATTGGTACCATAGTAAAAACTCCTTTGGGTAATATTATTTATCCTGGTGACGCCAAAATAGAACATGACAAAAGCGGAAAACTAATCGGGATCAAACAATACGTTGAACTGGGCGAAAAGAAAAATTTGGCGCTGCTTCTGGAAAGCACCAATTCCGAAAAAGCCGGCTTTTCCATCAGCGAAGAAACTGTTTCAAAAAACCTGGAACAGATATTCAAAAAAGCAAACGGAAGAATTATCGTGGGAACTTTTGCCTCACAAATTGAAAGAATCGTAAGAATGATAGAAATTGCCGAACGTTTAAACAAAAAAGTGATCATTGACGGCTTCAGCATGAAAGTAAATTTGGAAATATCCAAACAACTCGGATTATTCCGCCCCAAAAAAGACATCTTGATTTCTGTCAAAGAAATCGGCAATTATCCGGAAAACAAAATATTTGCCGTTTGCACCGGCTCTCAAGGCGAAGAATATGCCGCCCTAATGAGGATTGCCGGAAACAAACACGCTCATATCCGCCTCCACGAAGGAGATACGGTAATACTCTCTTCGTCCATCATTCCTGGCAACGAAAAAAACATCCAAAATCTGAAGGATAATCTCTCAAGACAGGGCGCGAAAATTATCCATTACGAAGTGGCCGACATACATGCCAGCGGACATGCCTATTCCGAAGAACTAAAACTCATAACTCAAATGCTAAAACCTAAATTTTTTATTCCGGTTCATGGATATTATTTTATGCTAAAAACAAACGCTGACTTAGCTTTATCCGTGGGAATACCCAAAAAGAACATTGCCGTACCGCAAAACAACGGCGCAATAATAGAAATAGACAAAAACGGCATAAAAACACTAAAAGAAAAAGCGCCTGCCAGCTACGTAATGGTAGACGGCCTGGGCGTGGGGGATGTAAAAGAGATTGTAATGCGCGACAGACAAATGCTGGCCCAAGACGGAATTTTTGTAATCATTGCCGCCGTTGATTCTCAAAAAGGAGAAATAAAAGGCTCGCCCGATATTATCTCCCGTGGTTTTGTATACCTTAAAGAATCACAAGATTTACTTAAATCGGTACGATACATTATAAAAGAAATAGTAAAAGAATGCGGACAAATGCACCCCATAAATGTCAGTTTGATTAAAGACAGAATAAGAGAACGGATCGGCAATTTTCTCTTCAAAAAAACCAAACGAAGGCCAATGGTACTTCCGGTGGTGATAGAATTCTAATTTAGAAAAGAAACCAGTTCTTTTTTCTTTTCCTCCATCAACGCCTCGCTTTTCGCCTCTATCACCAGCCGCATCAGCGGCTCGGTATTAGACGGCCGCAAATTAAACCACCAGCCCGTCCCGCCGCCGGCGGGATCTTCAAATTCAATCAAAATCCCGTCTTGCAAATCTTGTTCAACGGACGAATATTTATCTTTTATTTTTTCTAAAACACCTCCCCATTCTTCCCTGCTCTTCAATGACAAATTAATTTCACCCGAATGAAAATATTTTTGAAAAGGTTTTACCAATTCAGAAATATTTTTACCCTCATTTTTATCCATTGCTTCCAAAAGCTTCCTCAACGCGAAAAACGCGGAATCGGAATAATATAAATCTCCAAAATAGTAATGACCGGAAAGTTCCGCGGCAAAAACGGCATCATTGTTTCTCATTGCATTTTTAATATAGTAATGTCCCACCGGCGCGCGAACAACCTCAACACCCTTGGCAGCAAAATAATCTTCCAAAAATTTAGTTGAAATAATATCAATGATTACTTTCTGTCCTTTTTGGACGATACCATCGGCAATTATTCCGCCAACAATATCTTCTCGTATTTTTTCGCCATTTTCGTCAAAAACATAAAGACGGTCAGCGTCAAAGTCAAAAGAAACCGCTAAATCCGCGCTCATGCCAACCCGCTCAACGCGCAATTTATCCAAAAAGCGGGGCAAAAAGAGTTTTGCCGCACCCCCGCCATCATCAATTTTTATTTTTATTTTTCTTTTTATTCCAAAATCCTTCAGAATTTCTTTAAAATAATCTTCTGAAATATCCTTCTTCTCCGTTTTCCCTTTTTTGTTTTCAGCAACCTTAAAATTTTCGGAATAAAAATTTTTGAGCTCTTCTCCGCTTACGGGTACGCCTCCTTTTTTAACAAACTTCACGCCGTTATAATTAAGCGGATTATGAGACGCGGTAATCATCGCTCCGGCGTCAGTATCCAGGAAAGAGGCGGCAAAATAAAGCATCGGTGTTGTAACAACCCCCAAATCAATAACATGACAACCGAGATTCTCCAACCCCCCAACAAAAGATTTACAAAGAGAATCCGAAGAATCGCGCGAGTCCCGGCCCACCGCAACTTTTGAATCCGAATTTCTCAAATAAGAAACGAGGGCGATTCCTAAATTATAAAAAACATCTTCGTTGAGCTCATCAGGATACATGCCCCTTATGTCATACGCCCTGAATATTTTTTCGTTGATTTGCATTATCAACTATTATAACATTAAAAAATGCGCATAGGTATCGTAGGCCTGCCAAACGTGGGCAAATCAACTCTTTTCAAAGCCCTGACAAATATACAGGTAGATATAAGCAACTACCCCTTTTGCACAATTAATCCGAATATCGGCGTGACCCGGGTACCCGACAAACGGCTTGAAAAAATCGCCGACATAGTAAAACCGGAAAAAATAATTCCGGCCGTAATTGAATTCGTAGATATCGCGGGGCTGGTAAAAGGAGCGCACAAAGGAGAAGGACTTGGAAACCAATTTTTATCGCATATTTATAATGTAGACGCGATTTTGCTTGTTCTCAGGTGCTTTAAAGACGCCAAAATCACTCATGTTGAAAGCGAAATAAATCCCGAGAGAGATTTCAATATTATTAAAGAAGAATTATATTTAAAAGATCTAGAGTTGGCAAACAAACCACAAATAATCATTTGCAACACAAAGGGCGAAAAAGATAACGCCGTTTTTGAAAAATGCAACATGGAAATTGATTTTAAACTAGAACTCGAAATGTCAGAGATGAAAAAAAACGAACTTGAAGAATTGGAGATTAAATCAAAAATTCCCGACCTAATAAAATTGGCTTATCAAACACTGGAACTTATCACTTTTTATACCGTAAAGGGAGGCAAAGAATTACGCGCTTCTTCTCTAAAACAAGGTGAGACCGCGCCGCAAGCCGGCAGACGGATTCATGGTGATTTCGAAGAAAAATTTATCAGGGCGGAAGTAGTCGCCTGCAAAGATTTCATCAAAATGGGTGGCTGGGCCGGCTGCCGCGAAAAAGGCCTTCTTCGCACCGAAGGCCGCGACTACATCGTCCGCGACAACGATATCCTGGAATTCAAAATCTAAGGTTGCATATTTAAAAAGGTATTGCTAATATACCTTATATGCCGGATGGCGAAACAACAATATATGAAATTGCCTATCTTTTAAATGATGAATGCGGGGAGGAAAAAACCCTGGCTTTTGCTAATAAACTAAGAGAAGCAATCGCGGACAAAGAAGGACTGATAATATCAGAGGGGACGCCCAAAAAACAACCCCTTGCTTATCCAGTCAAAGAAAAAAACGTAGCCATTTTAAATTGGGTAAAGTTTGCGACAGAGCCGCAATTTCTTGAAGAAATAGAAGAATTACTTAAAAAAGACACAAATATATTAAGATTTCTTGCGACAAAAAAGAGCAAAAAAGAAGAGGCGGCAAAGAAACCCATGTTCAAACCCAAAAGTCCGCTTTCTCAAACAACAATGAGCAAAACCGAAAAACAAAAAACAGAAGAAGGACAGGAAAAACCTGCGATAAAAGAAGAAGAAATTGATAAAAAATTAGAAGAATTATTAGGCGAGTAACATAAACAACATAAACTATGAATCTCAACAAAGCGTTAATTATAGGCAATTTGACAAGAGACCCTGAACTGCGCACCCTGCCTTCAGGCAAACCAGTGGCTTCTTTCGGCGTGGCCACCAACAGAACTTGGAAAAACCAAGCGGGTGAAAAACAAGAAGAAGTGCAATTCCACAACATTGTTACTTTTGGCAGGCAGGCGGAAATCGCAAATCAGTATCTCAAAAAAGGCTCAATGGTTTTTATAGAAGGCCGAATACAAACCCGAAGCTGGGACGGGCAAGACGGAACAAAAAAATACAGAACGGAAATTGTTACGGAAAGGCTGCAATTGGGCCCGAGAAAAACCGGCGGCTCATCCGCCCCCGCCGAAAAAAAACAACAGGAAGAAGCATCCCTGGACACTATTGAATATCCGGAAGAAAATAATAATCCGGAAGATATACCATTTTAAAAACCATGAAGCATTGTTATTTTTGCACAAACAATATAAAGGCGATGGATTACAAAAACACCGAAACTCTTAAAAAATTCGTAGACAGCCGCGGTAAATTACTTGGGAAAAAAGAAACAAATCTTTGCGTCAAACACCAAAGAAAATTGGCGCAAGCGGTAAAAAGGGCGCGCTTTCTGGCATTATTGCCTTTTGTGGAATAATTTTTTATCCCGTTAGAAGACCCCGTCCCTCCGTGGGTAAAGATGATATTAAAAATATTACTTTCTTACAGAAGACGCGAGGTTTAATACACCATGTCTTCTAACGGGATTTATTTATTTTATTTATTTAAGAAATTCTCTTAACTGCTTAGACATCTCCTGAACTATTTTGGGGTTTTCTTTCAAAAAAATCCTTGTTTTGTCATAGCCAACGCCTAATTTTGTGCCGTCAAAACTATAAGAAGCGCCTGCTTTTTTAACAACGCCAAATCTTTCTCCCAAATTAAGCAATTCGGCCGACCTGGAAATACCTTCGTTATAAATTATGTCAAACTCCGCTACTTTAAAAGGCGCAGCCACCTTGTTTTTTACCACCTTTACCTTAACACGGCTGCCAATCACCTCATCTCCTTTTTTTATCTGCGCTATTCTTCGCACATCAATTCTTACAGAGGAATAAAATTTTAACGCCCGACCGCCCGGCGTTATTTCCGGATTACCAAATATCACGCCTATCTTCATTCTAATCTGGTTAATAAAAATAATTATGGTTTTAGACTTCGCGGCAATCGCCGCAAGTTTTCTCAATGCTTGAGACATCAGGCGCGCCTGAAGCCCTATGTGCATATCTCCCATTTCACCTTCAATCTCGGCCCGCGGAGTAAGCGCCGCCACGGAATCAATCACGATCGCGTCCACCTTGCCGGAACGCACTAATCCTTCCGTTATTTCCAGAGCCTGTTCGCCAGTATCCGGTTGAGAAATTAAAAGGTCTTCAATCTTAACGCCCAATTTTTTGGCATACTCCGGGTCCAGCGCGTGCTCAGCGTCAATAAAAGCGCACAAACCACCTTTCTTCTGCGCTTCAGCAACGGCATGGAGAGCCAAGGTTGTCTTGCCCGAAGATTCGGGGCCGTAAATCTCCACCACCCGGCCCCGCGGGAAACCTCCAACACCCAAAGCCGCGTCCAAACCCAAAGAGCCGGTCGGTATCACATCCACATCTACCCTTTGCGCGTCTCCAAGTTTCATTATGGCGCCCTCGCCATATTTAGCCCTGATAGCGCTTAAAACATCGTCAATCTCCGCACCCATAGTTTTAGCGGTCTTTTTTGGTTTTGCCATAAAAATTATTTCAATATTACCTCTAATTTTTGTTTTTCTTCGCGTCCAAATTTATCTTCCGCGGTTATTTCAATAATATTGTATCCCCTTGCCAAAAGCAAGTTTTCTTCAAAATTACCAAAACTGTCAGACAACACCGGACAACCGTTCAACAGCACATTGGAAGTATTAAAAACCCGGCCTTTTATTAAAATCAAAGATTTTTCAAAAACACCTCCTTGTTCAGGACTTTCTATTACAATCTTTGGGCCTAAAAAATAAGCCCTTGTTTGATGAAAAAAATAAACGGATAAAACACCTGCAATTATTACAAACAAAGAAATTTTTAAAATAAAACGAGCATTATTTTCTATCATAAAAAATTAATTACATCTCATTATTCATCCCGTTAGTGGCAGATCGCGATTGCGATCGCGGCCGCTAACGGGATTCGCTTGGCCTTTCCACCAACACATCTCTCGGCCTTGAACCATCTTGCGGGCCAACCACCCTCCTTTCCTCTAACAAATCCAAAAGCCGCGCGGCGCGCGCGTAACCCACGCGCAGTCTTCTTTGCAAATAGGAAGAAGAAGCCTTGCCCGCCTGGATTACCAATTCTCTGGCATCTTCATAAAGAGCATCGTCCTCTTCGTCAGACTCGTTAACCCGGTCAAAAATAGAAGATTGCTCCACCTCACCGTTGGACAAACCCAAATCCGAAGAAGTAAGGCCCTCGTATTCATCAACGAGATAATCAACAACCTTTTTCACTTCCTTGTCTGAAACAAAAGAACCCTGAATGCGCCTCGGCTTTGAAGATTCATTTGATAGAAAAAGCATATCGCCGTTCCCCAACAACTTTTCCGCGCCAGCCATATCCAAAATCGTCCTGGAATCAACCTGTGAAGCGACCTGAAAAGCCATGCGCGTGGTAATGTTTGCTTTTATTAAACCCGTGATGACCTCCACCGAAGGCCTCTGGGTGGAAACCACCAAATGAATACCAACGGCGCGAGACATTTGAGCAAGCCGGACAATGGAAGCCTCAAATTCCCTTGGATAAGCCGCCATTATGTCGGCCAACTCATCAATAACAACAATAAGATAAGGCATGCTTTCGCTGGGATTTTTTTTATGATAAGAATCTATATCTTTCGCTCCGGCGGCCAAAAGAGTTTCGTATCGCCTTTCCATTTCACCCGTAACCCACTTTAAAGCCATGATAGCCTTTTTTGCCTCGGTAATTACCGGAGATAAAAGATAAGGCAAGTCATTATAAATACTCATCTCCACCCGCTTGGGATCTATAAGAAGGAGTTTCAATTCCCGCGGGCCGTGCCGGTAAAGAAGGCTTATTAAAATAGAATGGATTGCCACGGACTTTCCCGAACCGGTGGCGCCGGCAATAAGCAGGTGTGGCATTTTGGAAATACTGGCGTAAACAGGCCGGCCGGCCACATTTCTACCCAAAGCCAGAGTTAATGGTTTATCGCTGTTCTGAAATTCTTCTTGGCCAATCAATAAACGCAGACCAACAAGAGACGCTGACCGATTAGGCACTTCAATCCCGACAAGCGACCTGCCCGGAATAGGCGCTTCTATTCTGATAGGGTGCGCCGCCAAAACAAGAGCCAAATCGTTGTTTAAGGCGGTGATGCGAGACAGCTTTACACCTTCAGCCGGCTTTAACGCGTACTGCGTAATAGAAGGGCCTATACGAACCTCGGCCATTTCCACGCTAATGCCGAAATTTTGAAAAGTTCTTTTTATAATATTGGCGTTGGCCTTGATATCACCGGCAGAGGGCTTACCCTTATCGCTTTCCAAAAGATCCAATGGGGGCGGCTGGAATTTCCTGCCAACGGATTTTTTTAAAACCCCGCCCTTGTCTAAAGAATTACTGAAACTTTTTTCTTCGTCATAACTTTCTTTTTCTATTGCCCCCTTGTCCGCGGCCGCGTTTGCCTCTTCTTTTATTTCTTCCAGATTTTCTTTCAAAGATTCAGATATTTTTTGCGCGTCTTCGGAACCGGAAAATAAAGAAGGTTGTTTTAGTTTTTTGGTTAAAAAAGAAAAAGACAATGGAACATTAAACATCACAAGAAAACCGACAATAAAAAACACTGAAAATAAAATAAGACTGGCCCAAAAATCAACCAATTTCAAAAAAGGAAGGGCGGCAAAAAAACCAATGTATCCCCCGGCCTTACCCGTAAAAATGATGTCTGAAAGAGCCAGGCCGCTTATTAAAATCAAAAAGCCGCCTATCAAACTGGAAGCCAGCAGATTAGGGCGAAAAGACGAAAAAAACACGATGGCCGCGAAAAAACACAAGGACGGAACCAGAAACAACGCCTGGCCGAAAAGAAATTCCAGGGCCGAATTAACATAGTGCCCGGCCAAACCAGCCTTGTTAAAGAGCGCCAAAATAAAAAAAAGCGACAGACCCAAAGAAATTATCCCCGAAATTGAATATCTGGTTTCTTCTTTCAAGCCCCCGTACCATTTCCCTTTTTTCTTTTTTTCAGCCATGTTATTTAACATTATAAGTCTTATCAAGAAAAAAATCAAAAACCCCGCCAGAGACGGGGTTTTACACAGATTTAACAACAGGAATCATAAACAAAAAAAATAAAGAACTTATTAAAAGATACGGGGTCAAATCAATTGATTCGGTTTTCTTTTCCCAGCCGATGATTCCATACTCACTCTCAATTAAATCCGGCAAAATATCATTCAAATTTTTGCCAAAAGCAACATGAATATAATGGCCGTCCATCGCGCTGGCAAGATTGGTCAAAAATTCGGGATTGGGTCTTGTTAAAATTGGGCGGCCGTTTTTATCGGTATAATATTCTTTCGGCCTTCCGTTTTCATCCTCAATTTTGGGAATTTTTGACGGTTCGGCCGGGTTGCCACAGCCGAGCAAATAAACACTCACATTTTTCTCTTGGAAAATTCTTCAAGCGCCATTGACAGATTTTCCCGCAGTTTTTCTTCATTTCCCTGCGGTTCACCATCAGTTAAAATAAAAAGAATTTTAGTTCCAGATTCACCGAATTGCCCTAATGCCGTTAAAATAAGCACGCCGTAATCGGTTCCCTGCCTTACATGGTACCTGACAAAATCAGAATCAATATACCTTAAATTCCGAATAACAGAATTCTTATAATCTTCACGAGAAAGAACGGATTGAAGAGGAATGGCCTGATCCGCAAAAACAGTTATACCAACGCTATCGCCGCTTTCCAAAAGATTAACTGCGTTTTCAACTTGCTGTTTTTCCATCTCAATGCATCTTTGAGCCCAAAGAAACGCAAATGCCTTTTTTGGTTTCAAATTGTTCGTCTTCAACCACCTGCAATTTTTTACTTGCCATAAAGACATCCTGGGTGGCTGAACCGAAGGTGATGATATCAAATTTTATCATTTTATTTTCTCTTCAAAACTTTTTTCACCGCCTCTTTGATATCCGAAACACCTATGCCAAATTTTTCTATCAATTCTTCCGGTTCGCCTGATTCGCCAAATCTATCTTGAGCACCGACAAATTCCATCGGCACCTGCCTGCCGGCAGGCAGGCCGGAAACCAAAACTTCTGCCACGGCCGAACCCATGCCAGCCATAACCTGGTGCTCTTCTACTGTTACCACCGCTCCTGTTTTTTTGACACTCTTAATAATTGTCTCTTCGTCCATAGGTTTAATTGTATGATTATTGAGCACTTCACATCCAATTCCTTCTTTTTCCAATTCAGCCGCGCGTCAACTATTTGTACAAGATGAGTACCTTCGCAACACTATATGCCAAAGGTGCGTCACCTCCCAATACCGTACAATTCATTCAACTTACTGCGTGTTTGCGGACCAACCATACCAACAGAGCTAATTCCGTATTGTTCCTGAAAAGCTTTTACTGCTGTTTCTGTGCAAGGTCCAAAATTACCGTTTATAGGACACTCCGATAAAGTTTTTCCTTCCGGCGGATATAATCCTTCTTTCAAAAGAGCCGCTTGCAAATGAACAATATCCTTAAATCCGTTCATTCCCTTTTTCAGCGGCAACTTCCACTCATACGGCAATAACGTTGTAAAGTTATAGAAGCCAGACTTCGATATATTTGGAACAAAATAATCTTTAATGCCCCAATAGGTTTGGCTGGCCAATTCTTTCATAATAACAGAACGAGTGCCTGGATTTACAAATTGCGATTCATAAATATAACCATATTCAAACAAAAGAGAAGCGCCTTTTCTTGAAGCATTAGAACCCACGGCAATCAATTGCTGGTCTTCCACAATAGTATTGGCTTCATCCGGAAAATCGCTTTTGGCGAAATATTTTCCCAAACGACGCGCAAGCGATTCGGCCAAAGCCGCGCTTACTCTATATAATTAGGCAGCTGGCTCTCCGGCACATAAATGGCGAAACCGCTATATTCACCCTGCCCGCCATGCCGCCTCCTCGGATAATCATTAAAATGCACATGAAGCACAATATCTATATTGTAATCATTGGCCAATTTGTTTATGGCGTAAAGTTTTAAAGAAACATTATCTGCCGTAGGATTATGATAAACCTCGTTTCTTTCCTCAAAACTGTCTGTTTCTTTCGCGAAAGAGGTAATGGTTTTTAGATAATCCCGAAAGACAATAATATTTTCTTCTTCCCTGTCAAAATAATCCACAAACCAATCATTATAATCTCCGTTCTTACCTCGTGTAATAAAAGCGCCAAACTTATCATCACTATTGAAAAAATCAAAAATTGCGTAAGCCAATTCAACATTCAAGTCAGTCTCCTTTATATTTTTATACACCGCGCCGACTGAAAAATTATCATGCCCGGGCACAATTAAAATCCGCACCGTTCCATCGTCATAACGGCTCAACAAATTTTCAGGAGTTACCTTTTCTTCAAAGATTTTTGAAAACAAACCGGACGCGAAATTAAACCCAGACTTAAAAAAATTAACATCTGAAACCGCGAACAATAACGCGGCCAAAAAAATCAGCAACAAAAAACGCCTTATCATATTTCCAGTATATTACTTTTACAAATTTTTGCGTATTCATAAGCACTCGGCCGAATTTTACGCTCCAATGTTTCGTAATCAATTTCCACCAAACCAAACCTCGGCCAAAAACCTTTGTCCCACTCAAAATTGTCCAAAAGCGACCAGTATAAATATCCTCGCACGTCAACGCTCTCAGAAATTACTTTATGAATCCATTTCAAATGGTCTTTTATAAATTTTCCGCGCTTTTCGTCTTTAATATCTGCCAAACCGTTCTCCGTAACATAAATAGGCAAATTATATTTCTTCAAACCCCTCAAAACATAATAAATTCCTTCCGGATAAATTTCCCATCCCATGTCCGTTACATCTTCATTTCTGTTTCCAAACAAACGAGAATGAAAATAATAATTCAATCCGATAAAATCTTGCTGACTTTTAATTTTATTTAAAAAATATTTATTCCAAAAATAATCGGCGAAGGGGATGTTTTCAAAATAAATATTATTTTTAGAAATTCCGACTTGAGCGGTTGGATTTTCTTTTTTTATAATTTCGTATGATTTTTTGTGCGCTTTGGCTAAATTTTTTAGAACTTTAAAGTACTTAAAAATATTTTTATATCGCGGCGGCCAAACCCCTTTCAAAAAAGAATTGGAGGCAAAAACATTCGGTTCATTTATCGTTATCCAAAATTTAATATGACGATAATTCAACGATCGTGAGATTATCGTCACATAACGTTCAAAATATTTGGGCGCGTCTTTGTTTAGCCAGCCGCCTTTGTCGCGAAACCAAATCGGCACGGTCCAGTGCCAAAGAGTAACAAACGGCTCAAGGCCGCGCTCGCAGAGCGCGGCAATTACTTGTTGGTAATGCTCTATTTCTTTTTCATCAAATTTACCCTCTTCGGGTTCAACACGGCTCCATTCAATTGAAAAACGGTGCGCGTTGTGACCAATCTGTTTGGCAATATCAAAATCTTCTTTAAATCTGTTGTAATGGTCGCAGACCCGCCCCGAAATATAGTTTTCCGGCTGTAAGGGATTTGGATAATTATTTAAGATATATTCTGGAATTCGCATGTGCGCGTTTGCATGACGCTTAGCCGCTTCAGCGGCTAAGCGAGCGCTATTCGCATGCTCCCACTCAACCCAATCGTTATAATTATTACCCTCAACTTGATAACTGCTCGTTGCCGCGCCCCACAAAAAATCTTTTGGAAATCTATATTCCATATTCTTATTTTATCATATCCTTAACCAATTCCCACATTTCGGGATGCCCTTTTTCTTTTAACAAATACCACCACTCCGCGCCCCAGAGATAAAACGTGTCAAATCCAGTTCCTTTGATATATTCCATCATTTCGCCAAATCTCTCCGGGCCAAAAAGCCGCAACTGCTCGTCTATGTCCGTTTCTTCTATCGGCTTATCACCCCACGGCTCTGCCTGAAGTTCAATAACCAAAGATGGTTTTTTATCATAAAACAATTCCACCAGCCCGTGTTTCAGCCGAAAGAAAAAAGAAGGTATCGGATAAGTAATCTCTCCAAACCACTCGCCGTAAACATGCCTGTACATCGTTGAGCCAAAAATATCCGCCCGCTTATACGCCCTGAACCAATCGCCAAATTCCCCGCCGTCGGTAATTATAATCGGCTTATCCGACAAAAACCGGACGAGCGCGATTTCTTCATCTAAATTTTTTTTAATTTCGGAATGCGGACATTCGCCAAACCTCAAAAACGGCTCATTTTCCACCTGCCAAGCCCACACCGCCGGGTGAGTATCGTATCGTTCAATAGTTTTTTTGATGTAATCTAATAATTTTTGAGATTTAAGATTTGCATTTTGAGATTGAACCCATTCGGGTTCATGACATTCCGGCCACCTGGGCAATTTTCTGCCAACAGCCAAAATAATTTCCGCCTCATGTTCTTCCGCCTTCTCCACCATCCAATCAATTGAAACAAAGTTAAACGCGTCTTTTTGAGCTTCCACCTCCTGCCAATAAACAGGTATTCTTATTTTTTTAATTTCCAAATCATTCAATATCGCGAGATAGGCCTCTTGCCAATCCAAGCCCAACCGCTCCGCCTGAATTTTTGAAAAAGTTACGCCGAAGCTTTTTACCTCCGCAACAGGAACTCTTTTCAGCAAAAAAAACGACCCCGTAAAAACAATGGCTATAAAAACAGCGGAAATCAGCAATATTTTTTTTAATTTCATCCCGTTAGCGACAGGTCATCTTTAGATGACCGTAACTCGGCCGTCTAGATGACTCCTGATTATTAATTATTAATGCCAATTTTGGATATAGATAAATCATGGTTTGTTGTCACTAACGGGATTTAAAAAAAGAACAAAACAAAGGCTCCGGCTGATACCAAAATAATTCCCAAAATTTTCTGCGCCGATTTCTCAAAAGTAAAAGACTCCCGCACGAAATCCGGACGGAAATAAGTAAAAAACAAAACGATTAAAAAAATAAAAACATACTCCGTCCCCTGCAGCGCGTTAATCAAAGCCACCGGCCCCAGCATAATGGCGTAGTTCAAAACACCGAAAGACAAAGCTCCGAGCGCCTTGTTCCCCGCAAAAAGAAAAAGAGTTTCTTTCGGAATTTTTACATAACCCCCGAATCTGAATTTTCTCAAGAGAAAAAAGAAAAAAATTAAAACAGCCGCAAACACCGTTCCCGCCCTAATCCAAACAAATCCGTTTATAAAAGTGGTTCCCGTAAAAACCATCTTGGTGCAAAAAAAGGTTACCGCAAAAAAAAGGGAAGCAAAAAAAGAATAAAAAAAGTTCACGCCGCTTCTTTCAAAAGCCAAAATCAAACCTCCCAATACTAATAAAAAAAAGCTTGCCAGCCAAAAAACCGGCAGCCGCTCCGACAAAAAAAGGTGGGATAGACCAAAAAGAAAAATAGGGGAAACGCCGCCAACAAAAGCGACTACTCTTGAAATTTCTCCCTTCTTCACAGCCGAATAAAAGAAAAAAATCGCGGCCAAAAAAGTTACGCCGGCGGTAAAAGCCAAAAAAGTAGTCCTAAAATCCAAAAAAGAAAAATCGAAAGGCCACAACAAAAAAGCCAAAGAATTCAAAATACCCACATAAAGAGTAAAAACCAAAGGATTTCTCAACCTTTGTTCCAGAAGAAACTTATCCACCACTGTCACAATGGCGGTTAAAAAATAAGCAACGATTGATAAAAGTAACCAGCTCATACAAACGTGGATTTTGAATGAGATTTTCTCCAGGCTTCTATTTTTTTATGGTCTCCCGACAATAAAATCCGGGGCGCGCGATATTTTTTACCCTTATACTCAAAAATCTCAGGGCGAGTGTAAACCGGATAAGAACCTTTTATTTCTTCCAGCGATTCCTCTTTACCCAAAACACCGGGGATATGGCGCGATATCGTATCCACCACCACCGCGGCTGGCAATTCTCCGCCGGTTAGAATATAAGGACCAATAGACAAATCCGAAATCCGAAATCCGAAATCCGAAACAATTTTTTTGATTCGTTCATCTATACCTTCATAATGACCGCATAGCAATATAATATTTTCATATTTATTTGCGTAACTTTTTGCCATCTTTTGATCAAACTTTTTGCCGGCAGGAGACAGGATGATAAATTTCGAATTTCGAATTTCGAATTTCGAATTTAAAATTGAACTAACTGCTTTAATAATTGGTTCAATTTTTAAAACCATTCCGGCGCCACCGCCAAAAGGCCTGTCATCAGTAGTTCTATGTTTATCTTTCGCAAATTTTCTAATGTCGTAAACTTTTATTTTTATTAATTTCTTTTTTTGGGCGCGCCCAATAATTGACGTATTAAAATATTCTTTAAAAACTTCCGGAAAAATTGTAAATATATGAAAAATCATAAATATTATGCAAATCTACAAATCTTATGCTAGTCTACGAATTACAAATATTCGCAATTCGCGTAATTAGCATGAAATTCGCATATTGGCATCGCATTATAATAATACCAGAAAGCCGCCCCCGGATAAACCAAGGACGGCTTTCTAAAAAATCTATAAAATTTTACAACTTAAGGTCGTCCACGACTTCGTCCATGCTCCGGTCTTCGCTTCTGCGTGGAGCGCGTCCGCCTTCCGGCTCTTCAATCTTAAGATTTACGCGAGCCTGATTTTTCAACCCAACCACCCTCAAAAGATTGCGGATTGACTTGGCGGTGTTGCCGTTTCGGCCAATGATTTTTCCCATGTCCTGAGAGTTTATTTTCAAATTGAGCAAAACCCCCATCTCATCAACCCTTCTTTCAACCTTTACGTCATCAGGATTATCCACCAATGCCTTAACGACATATTCCAGAAATTCCTGATCTTTGAACTTCTCTGCCATGATATCGTGTTTCATTATCTGTTAAATATAATTTCGACCTGACTTTATAAAACCTTAGTAACATTATACTCAAAATTAATTTTACGTCAAGCGATCGGTTCTTCATTTATTTCCGACGTTTTTTCTGCTTTTGTTTTTGTTTCTAGGACTGCCGCTTTTTCAGACGCTTCTTTTTTTTCTTCAACGGCCTTCTTCTTCCTCTTTCGCTTACTTGAAACGTCTTTCTTCTTTCCTTCTATAATTTTTTCCGAAACCAAAACATTATGAACCGTATCGGAAAGCTGCGCCCCTTGAAATATCCAATATTTTATTCGTTCTTCTTTCAACTGAAATTTATCTTTACGAAAATCGCAAAAACCAAGGTTTTCCAAATAGGCTCCCGCCTGCGGCGCTTTTCTTGAATCCGTAACCACCAACCTATACGATGGGTCATGCTTACGGCCAACTCTGTTTAATCTTATCCTTAGCATATTGGACTTTATTATAGCAATAAAAATAAATCAGTCAAACGAACCGACTTACGATGTCGGTTCAACTAAATCTTCGGCCTCTTCCAGTTTTACCGACAGCAATCCGGAAACTCCGTCACTACCCATGGTAACACCGTAAAGCACATCGGCCGCGCTCATGGTTTCCCTATTATGCGTTATCAAAACCAACTGAGTTTTTTTGCTCAAGTCTTTAAGCATCATTGAATATTTTCGCGAATTAGATTCGTCAAGCGCCGCGTCCGTTTCATCCAAAATCAGAAACGGCGGAGGATTTACCCTGGAAACCGCGAAGAGCAAGGCAATGGAAGTGAGCGCCCGCTCGCCGCCGGAAAGCATGCTAAGCGAACCGGCTTTTTTTCCGGGCAAACGCACTTCCACCTCAAGACCTTCTCCCTTTTTGACTTCGGAGTTTTCTTCCTCCAAATCTTCATCAGCCTTAATTTTCGCCCCGGCCCTTGGCTGAGGCGAAATTTTTTTTACAACCAACCAAGCCCTGCCGCCATCAAACATGAGCTCAAAAAATCTCTTAAACTCCTTATTTATTTTTACAATTCCCTCATTAAAATCATCGCGCAATTTTTCTTCCAATTGTTTTATTAAGTCTTTCAAAGAATCCGCCGTTTTTTCCAAATCATCTATTTGAGACGAGAGAAATTCGTCCCTGTTTTTTATCTCTTCATATTCTTTCTTAACCTCCTCACCCATACCGCCGCTTTCTTCTATCTTGATTTTAATTTTCTCAATCTCACGCCTTTCTTTTTCCAAAAAAGACTCGCCAAGAACTTCTGTTGGCTTAATCGGTATTTTTTCGCCCACGAAAACCTCGGTTTCTTTCAAATCCCTCATCTCCCTATCATGCCAGTCTTTAATATTCCGTCCTTTTTCCCCAAACGAACGCAGCGCGTTTCTCGCGCGAGCCAGGTCGGATTCAGCGCCATCCAGCCTTCTTTCCATTTTAATCATTTCTTCACTTTCTTTTTGAAACTTTCCCTCCTCGGCCTTGGCGGCATCCAGCAAACGGCGCAATTCTTTATATTTTTTTTCTATTTCCCGATATCGCTCCTCCTGCCCGTTTTCTTTTTTTTCAAGACGCTTTTTGGAAAAAAAGGCAGAGATTTTTTCTTTCATTTCTTTCAAAAGAATTTTTATCTTAACGAGATTTTCTTCCGAAAGCGCAAGTTCTATTTGTCTTTCAAGATTATTTATAAATCTGTTTGTTTCCCCGGAAACGGCGAAAGAATTTTTCAACTGAGATAAAATCCCTTCGTAACGCCCCATTTCTCTCTCCAATTCGTTCACCCGCCGGCGAGCCTCAATTATTTTGTTTTTATCTTTTTTAAGTTTATCAACGTCTTCCTTAATCTCTACTGCTGCTTTTTCTCTTTGTTCTATTTGATTTTCAATTTCTCTCCTCTCCGCGGCCAAAGACGCCGTATCTTTTTCAAATTTTGATTCTATCTTTGAAAAATACGACTGACAAAGATTTTTTAATGTTTCCTTTAGAACAAAGATTTCCTCAATCTTGTCCGCTTGTTTTTGCAAAAATCGCAGATGCGGCCGTATTTCCCTGCGCAAAGATTCTACCTGCTTTATATTCTCCTTTGTTTTTTCAAGTTTCCTTTCCCCTTCCTCTTTTTTAATCTGATACATCCGCAGGCCAAGCGCGTCTTCTATCATTTCCTTTCTTTCTTTCAAAGAGGCGTGGAGTATGCCGTCGGCCTCTCCTTGGGATATAATATAATACCTCAAGGTGCCTATGCCTATTTGGGCCAAAAAATCCACAACATCTTTAAGCCTTCTTTGAGCGCCATTTATAAAATATTCATTAAGGCCATCCCTGTAAACCGTCCGCGAAAGAGTAACCTCGTCTCCGCTCTCCTTGTCAAAAAAAGTCAAAGACACCGAAGCCTTATTCATGGCTGGATAACCCACAGAACCATTAAAAATTAAATCTTCGCCCTTTTTCCCGCGAAGACTTTTCATTGACTGTTCCCCCAAAACCCAGGCCATGGCTTCGGCGACATTGGATTTGCCGGAACCATTAGGTCCCACAATCGCGGAAACAGTCCTGGGAAAATTCAAAATCGCCGGCTTGGCGAATGATTTAAACCCGGAGATTTTGAGTGATTTTAATAACATTTAAAAAATTTTCAATTTTCAATGACCAATTTTCAATGAATTTTCAATTTTAAAATTTTCAGAACGACGATGGAATTGATAATTGAATCATTGATTGATAATTGAAAATTGATAATTGTAAATTTATTTTACTCCCCCCATCCTTTCACCTTAAGCGCTTTCTCCGCCGCCTCCACCTGCGCTTCCTGTTTGGAAAACCCCTCGCCCTTGGCCATCAACTCGTCTTCCAAATAAACGCCAACCGCAAAATGCTTTTTGTGGTCGGGCCCGCTTTCACTCAAAACTTCATAAGTGGGCGTAATGCCGGTAAACTCCTGGCTGCGCTCCTGAAACAAACTCTTCGCGTCTCTCCATGTTTTATTTTCCAAAACACCGTCAATCATTTCGCAAACGTAATACTTTATGAATTTTTCGGCCGGTCTCGTCCCTTTGTCCAAATATATCGCGCCGATCAAAGCCTCAACCGCGTCAGCCAAAATTACCTGCCTAGACTTACCCTTTTCTTTTGCCTCGCCTTTAGACATCCGCAAATAATTTCCAAGATTTAATTTGTCTGCCACAAGAAAAAGCGTTCTGGCATTGACCAAAGCCGCGCGCAGAGCGGTAAGTTCACCCTCCGGTTTTTTGGGAAATTTTTCAAAAAGAAATTCCGTTACCGCTAATTCCAAAACAGCGTCACCCAGAAACTCTAGACGTTCGTTCTGTTTTATTTTCTTTTCGCGGCTTTCATTCAGAAAAGAACGGTGAGTCAATGCTTCCTCCAGTAATTTAGAGTCATTAAATTTTATTCCCAGTTTAGTTTCTAAATCTGATAATTTTGACATAACATTTCCTGAAACATGCTTCACGCTTCATGCTTCATGATTTAAGCAACTTAATCGCTTTCACAATAATCGGTTTCAAGTCATCGTAAATATTCAGCCCATCAAGTTCATCCGGCTTAAACCACCTGGCATCATCTAAACCGCCGCTTGCGCCCAGTATTAAATTTTCTTCTTCAGTTTTTGCCAAAAAATAAATGACTTTTTTCCTAACCTGACCCTTTTCAGGATGCGAAGCCACATATTCATTCACGCCTAGTTCCTCCTGAATTTCAATGTTTACACCCATTTCTTCCTTTATCTCCCTTACGGTACCCGCCTTTGTGTCCTCTCCTTTTTCCAGGTGGCCCTTGGAAAGAGTCCAGTAGCCAAAAACATCGTGAACAAAAGCAAGAAAAACATCATCTCCTTTTTTTCTGTAAACGACCGCTCCGCCCAATTCTTCCAAGGATATTTCCTTTTTCCTGTCGTCTTTTCCCGGCTCCCCCATCTCCCGATACACCGTACCCAAAACACCATTAACAAACTTACCGGCGGTTTCTCCGCCAAAAGTTTTAGCCAATTCAATCGCTTCATTAATGGCGACTCTTGGAGGAACTTGTTTGGGGTTGCCAAAAATCAATTCATAAAGACCGATCCTTAAAACATTTCTGTCTATAATAGCCACCTGACCCAATGGCCATTCGGGCGCGGTTTTTTCTATGATATTATCAAGTTTTTTCCGCTCTTTCAAAACCCCCTTAACCAATTCCCCAACAAAACTTTTCTCCTCAACGCCGGGAGCAAATTCCCTCAAATTTCTATTTATTATATCGTCTATTTGAACAGCGGAGTGATTATGGTGATTATTAAAATCCCACTCAAAGAGAACCTGCATCGCTATACTTCTTGATAAATGACGATTAGCCATGTTTAATTAATTATCAATTTTTAATTCACAATTTTCAATGAATAATCAATTTTTTAATTTTCAAATGTTTGAAAATTTGGTCATTGAAAATTTATTGTAAATTGACCATTGATAATTGAAAATTATTTCTGAGATAACTCCTCCATGCTCATTTCCTTCTGGCTGCCCCCCTCCTGTTCTTTTAATTCTTTTTGTTTCTGTTTTTTCTGCTTCTTGGTTAATTTTTTCAATACGTCCAAAACAGACCGTTTCTTATACGCGCCGCAGTTTTCGCAAACAACATGAGAGAGCTTTAATTCTCCGCATTTTTCGCAGGCAGACAAAGCGGTTTCTTTCAATCCGTGATGAGAACGCCGCTTGTTCCTGTGAGATTTTGTATGTCGCATCCGTATAGTCATAAATTTTGTATATCTTGTTCCGTAAACATAAAATAATCATACCCCACACCGGAAGTCTTTACAACATACATACGGAGCCGAGGAGAGGATTCGAACCCCCGACCGACGGTTTACAAAACCGTTGCTCTAACCAACTGAGCTACCTCGGCATATTTTCATTAACGTTGTCACCAGAACCGTTATTCTTGGAACCATTTACCTCATGCCAGTATCCCTTGCAGCCATTACGCTCCACGGTATGGCGGCCATTCATATAATCTGAAAAACGGCAAAAGTGTTTTCTTAAAAAACCAAACTCCTTTCTTGAACAAAAAAACAAACGAGTCTTATTAAACAAAGAGGGGAAAAGGGGAGCCAGGCGTTTCTCAAAATCATCAAAAAACGGACGGCCGGATTCTATGCTCGTCTCCAACTCTTCCATACTCAAATCTTTTACAAAATAAATTTGCCTGCCCGATAAAAAAACGATGACCGCAAAAGATAAAACGCAAATTACAATTAAAATTGTCATATTTCAAACCTTTCAAATCCGGCTACTTCAATATTCTCACCGAATTTTTGCACGTTTTCATTTATATATTCGGATATTGTTAAATCAAGATTCTTGATATATTCTTGCCCTAGCAATGCTTTCACGTCCGGCGGGTTAGCAGCCGCTATGTGCATCGCGATATTATGGGCCAATTCCTTAAAGGCCGGATTTTTTGCCACAAAATCCGTTTCGGTTCTAAGTTCCAAAAGTACGCCCACCTGGCCATTATTGTGTATGTACGCCTCTATCAAGCCGGCGTTTACGCTTCTTTCCGATTTTTTTTTCGCCACGGCCGCGCCGTGCTCTTTAAGCCAACCCATGGCTTTTGTCTGCTCACCGCCGCTCTCTTCCAGCGCCCGCTTGCAAAGCATCACGGAAAGACCGGTTTTGTCCCTTAAATTTTTTATTGCTTCCGCTGAAATCATTTTTCTATTTTAGTACCCTTCATCCCCTCTTTATACGCTTTCACTAATTTATCAATCAGGTATTCAATACTTAAAACTGCTGTATCGTTTGCCGGAATGGGATAATCAACCGCAGTGGGATCGCAGTCGCTGTTTAAAATCGCGATAATCGGAATTTTCAAGCCGCGCGCTTCTTCAACCGCGATTTCTTCCTTCTTGGAATCCACCACGACAAGAGCCCGCGGAATTTCTGTCAACGCGACCAGTCCGCCAAAACGACTCTCCATTTTTAATAACTGCTTTTCAAGACGCCCTTTTTCCTTTTTGGTCATGCCGGAAAAATCCGTAGTGGACTTCTTGTCTTTCAAATCCCTGAAAAAATCAATTCTCTTTTTTATTATTTCAAAATTTGTTAAGGTGCCGCCCAGCCATCGCTCCGTAACATAAGACATATTCAAATCTCTTCCCGCTTTTTCAATTATGTCAGTCGCCTCCGGTTTAGTGGCCACGAAAAGAATTTTAGCTCTTTTTGCGCCTAATTCTTTCACAAAATCCAAAGCATTATTAAAAAGCGGGTAAACTTTTTCTAAATGAAAAATCTCCGCGCCGTTTTTGGAACCCAAAAAAAAAGGCTGCATTTTGGAATGCTTCAAGGAACGAGAATAACCAAAATGAACCCCGGCGCGATACATTTCTTCAATCTCCCGCAGAAATGCTTGCTTTTTGTCTTCCTTTTTGATATCTTTTTTATTATCTGTAACCGTATCGGTCATAAAAACAGTTTAAACAATTCATCATGAAAAAACAAGCACATCCACAATATCACGAAAAGGCGACGATTAAATGCGCGTGCGGCAACGTCATTACCACTGGCTCCACCAAAAAAGAAATGGAGGTGGAAATTTGCGCTAACTGCCATCCTTTCTATACCGGAAAAGAAAAAATAATTGACATCGCAGGCCGGGTAGAGAAATTTAAACAAAGAATGGCAAAAGCCAAGAAATAATGAATAACAATCCAAATTCCATAATAATAGAAATCCGCGCCGGTGCCGGAGGCCTTGAGGCCTCCATTTTTAGCGACGACCTTTTCAATATGTATTTTAAATACGCCCAGTCTCAAAACTGGGGAGTTAAAATAATTGAGCCGGGCGTTATGGAGATTAAATCGCCCGAAGCGTATAAAAAACTTAAACAAGAAGCCGGGGTTCACAGAGTGCAGCGCGTGCCCGCCACGGAAAAATCCGGGCGCATACATACGTCCACAAGCTCGGTATCTATCTTGCCCGTCTATCCCGAAAGTGAAATGGAAATAAAACCGGAAGATTTGGAAATAACTTTCTCGCGTTCCGGCGGTAAGGGCGGCCAAAACGTAAACAAAGTTGAAACGGCGGTGCGAATTCTGCATAAACCCACCGGTCTTGTGGTACGAAGCGAATCGGAAAGAAGCCAGCAAAGAAACAGAGAAGAAGCGCTTAGGATTTTGAAAGCCAAACTCATGCGAGCGAAAGAAGAAGCCCAAGTGGGTTCTGTGGCAGAGTTAAGAAGAGAGCAAATCGGCAGCCAAGCCCGTTCAGAAAAAATACGAACCTACAATTTTATGCAGGACAGAATCACGGACCACCGTGTCAACAAGTCCTGGCATAATATAGAGAAGATATTGGGAGGGAATTTAAATCCAATTGTGTCGGCTTTCGTAACCCGTAACGTGTAACCCGTAACGGGTAATATATTTATCCTCGTTACTCGTTACTCGTTACTAATTATATCTATCTGTTTCTGGTAATTCTCGGCAATTTCCATCACATGGTCGCCGTAAAAAGCCCAGCGCGGATTATTCCAATTGTCGCCGGCAAAATAGCGCAAGGCCGCTTTTCTCTCTGCAACGGGACCGCCCGCGGCGGCTCCATTGTCTTTCAAAAGCAAAGCAGACGCCATAAAAGCGTCATAAGGGTCCCAAGGATTGGGTGGATTATGCCCGGTTAGCTGGGCTATTTTGTTTTCCATGTCCTTCCAAGTAGAGGGTATAAACTGAGCCGGTCCCATTGCGCCGCCCCAGCCGCCCGCTTGCGGGCAGGACAAAGGCATTAAATCCGGATCCAGCCCCAATTTGCCGGTTATTTCAATATAGGGCTCAATGTCGCGCGACGGCTTCATTATATTCTGCCATTTGTATTTCGGGGGGTCGTCCGGCAGATTACATTGGCCAATGTTGGCGCCCAGTTCTGTTTCCTGCGTTATGATGGCGAGCAAAAAAGCCGGGCGCACGCCGGTGGCATTAAGAGCCTCGTTGGCATATTCCACCGCCTTTTCAAACGGAATCGCGGGAGAACCGCGCAAAAGAAACAACTGACTTCTGATTTCCGCGGCTGTTTTTTGGCTATGGGCCAAAATTTTCTGATACGTTTCTTCCTGCCCCTTGGTTACGGTGAGCAAACGCTTTTTTTCCGCTTCTTTTGATTCCAAACTGGCTTTTTCAATCCGCTGTAAATATCTTAATTCCAACTCATCCGTCTTTCTGTTTTCCAAATCTTGTTTCTCGTTTTCGGTTCTGGTATACGTGTCCCTTATATCACCCAAAGAAATCTGCAGTTCTTTCTGTATTGATTCAAAAGAACTGAAATCTTCAAAAAAATCCGACAACCTGTCATAGCCCAAAACAATCTCCACCAAACTGGTGGAGTCCATTTCATTGACCTTGCGAAGCAATTCAGACAAAGACTGCTTTTCTGAAATAATCTTTTTTTCCAAATCGCCGATAATCTGCGTTTTTTGTCCGATACCGGTATTCAATTTTTCAATCGCCAAATTTCTGGCCCTTATTTCCAAAAGCATCTTGTTTATTTGAGCGTCCAAAATGGCGATGTCTCTTTCAAGAGTGGTGGCCTTGCGCTGTTCAATGACTATAAGTTCCTGCTGGGCTGAAATTAGCTGTTCCAATTCAGCCAATTCCGCCTCCAGTTGGACGCGGTAGTCAGCGACATCCTGCGGATTGATTTCTTGAGATAAAACAACAAAAAGCGGCAAGAAGCATAAAAAGATTAGAGGAAGTTTAAATAATAAATTGTTCATTAAATTTCTAATTACCCTAATTATTCTAATTTCTAATCAAACCGCAAAACCACAAATCCCAATACTTAAATTCATTTCACCTTGCTGTAAATCTTGTTAAAAATCAAATTCAGTTCCTTGGCCTCCTGCCACAAGCATCTAGCCTCGTCTTTTAGCTCGGGAGAAGCCACAACAATCATTCTGACAAAATGCTTTGACTCTCTTGCTTCTTTTTTACAAATTCCTATTTTGTGCCTAAAATCCTTTTTACTTTCCGCGTCATCCGCTTCAGAATAATTAGCGCCGACGCTTGTAGCGGCGGCGACTAGTTAAGGTACTATCCGTTTAGTAACAAGGTTATCAGGAATCTTTTTGGCAAATTTGATAATGTTTTCGCCAAAAATTGCCGTTCTTTCCTCTAAATCATATTTGGGATTTTTATCATTCGGCATTGAAATTTTTTAGATCAATTAGGGCAATTAGACATTAATTAGGAATTAGGTTAATTAGAAATTAGGTTAATTCACCACCCTCTTCCTCCTCTTCTTCTTTCACTCCTTTTTCCGAAACGGCCTCAATATCTTCAATAGTCCTCTCTTCCTCCGGCACCGCTTCTTCCTTCACCTCTTCCACAAACGCCACCATTTCTTCCGGCTCTGCCAAAAACTCAACTCCGGCCGGCGCTTTTATGTCTTTAATTAAAATTTTGTCGGACACGGTTTTTAAAACAGAAACATCCGCCTCCAAACTATGCGGCAGGTCCAGCGGAAGCGCCTCCACTTCCACCTCGTGAATAACCTTTACCAAAGTTCCGCCAAGTTTTATTGCCTGCGCCTCGCCGACAAATTCCAGCGGAACAACGGCAGTGGTTTTCTTAGTCATATCAACCGCGTAAAAATCCGCGTGAACCGGCTCTTTTGAAACAGGGTCGGTTTGCACATCATAAATCAAACTATCAATAGACGATGTCGATAGTGATAATTTAATTACCGCGCTCTCTCCCGCCTTTTTCCAGACTTTTTTAAATTCGCCCAAATCAACAAAAAGCGGCGTACTCTCTTGTTTAGCGCCATATAATACGCAGGGCAATTTACCTTTCTTTCTTGCTTCTCCAAGAGACTTGCCAAAAACACCCCTTTTTTCGGTTTTGAGTGTTAATTTATCCATTTCCACGTTCTAAATCATACCAAAAAATAAACCGCCTTTCAAGCGGCCGGAATCTCTTTAAATAACCAAATTAGGCGGCGTCTCTCCGGAAAGTGCGGCAATAATATTCTCCGCCGCCATCTCCGACATCTTGCTCCGTGTTTCTTCCGTTGCCGAAGCGATATGCGGAGTTAAAATTACATTATCCAATTCCGCCAATCCTTCGGCAAGTTTCGGCTCATTTTCAAACACATCCAAAGCCGCGCCTTTAATTTTTTTATTTTTCAAAACTTCTACCAGCGCCTGTTCATCCACCACTGGACCGCGCGAAGTATTTATCAAATAAGCCGACGGCTTCATCATTTTTAATCTTTCTTCATTTATCAAATGTCTTGTTGAATCAAGCAGGGGGACATGAATGGAAACAAAATCCGCTTCTTTCAAAACTTCTTCAACGGTTTCCTTAAAAACCGCGTCGTACTCATGCTCAAAATTCTCATCACGCTTTATGTCATAATAAATCACCCTCATACCAAAACCCTTCACGCCATGAAAGGCCACGGCCGAACCAATCTTGCCAAAGCCGATTACACCCAAAGTTTTTTTAGACAAATCGGTGCCAAGCAAAAGCATTGGGGACCAACCTTTATACTTCCCTTCCCTGGTAAACTTATCGGCTTCCGCGATACGGCGCGCGATGGATATCATCAAAGCAAAAGTATGTTCGGCCACTGTTTCGGTTAAAACGCCCGGTGTGTTTGTAATTATTTTCCCGTGTTCTTTCGCCGCGGACAAATCTATATTATCATAACCAACAGCGTAGTTAGCAAAGATTTTTGCCCTTGGCGCGGCTTCAAAAACTTCCTTATCAATTGCATCCGTTAATAGGCACAAGACAGCGTCATATTCTTTTTGCTTTAACGCGGAAATCAATTCTTCTTTGGATAAAACCCTGTCTTCGGGATTGATGTCCACCTCATGGCCCGCCTCTTTTAATTTGTTTATCCCTGCTTCGGGAATTTTTCGTGTTACATAAACCTTCATATTTTATATTTTATTAACACTACCAAATAATTTTAATTTTTCTTCAACCTTTTGTTGCACCGCTTCCACAACTGCTGGCATAATTTTGTAAAGCGCTGCTTCATCCGTGGCATTGACGGCCTTTCTTAACGCTTCAATATAGGCCACCCTGATTTCCGTACTTATATGAACATTGGCAATCCCGGCCAGTATTGCCTGTTTCATTTCTTCGTCCGTAATGCCCGAGCCGCCATGCAAAACCAGAGAAACATTTTTCGGCAAAATTTTTCTTATGGCGGCAATCCTTCCAATATCTATCTTGGGCTCATTCGCGGCAATGCCGTGAATATTGCCGTAGGCGCCGGAAAATCTGTCTATGCCGGTTTTTTTAACAAACTCGGCTGCCTGTTCCGGTTTTGTCAAATCCTCCGGCTTAATTTCAATAATTTCTTTTTGAATCTTAGATTCACCGCGTAAATACCCCAATTCACCCTCCACGGAAATATCCGGATTTTTAGATTTTACATAATCCACCACCTCTTTTGTACCTTTTATATTGTCTTCAAAAGATTCTTTGGATAGGTCTATGTGTATGGAATTAAAGCCGGCGTCAAAAGCCGCTTTGGCGGACTCCACGGTTTTGCTATGGTCCGGATTAACAAAAATAGGCAAATCTGTTTCCTCTTCAAAAACTTTTATAATTTCCACGGCCTGGCGCGGCCCGAAAAATCCTCTTTCCCCTTCTGATAAACCGATAAGCAGCGGTGAAGAAAGATTTTTTGCCGCGGCAACGATTCCTTTCAACTGCTCCAAATTAGAAATATTAAAATGCCCGGTAGACCAATGCTCCCCCGTAGCTCTTTTTAAAATATTATTTAAGCTTTGCATAAAAATTAAAAATTAGATGTCTATGTAGCCTTTTTCCCAGTTTTGAATAATCATTTCTTCCATTTTTTCCTCGCCCATTGCTTCGGAAAATATTTTATTCCAAAGCGCCTCTTGGTGGTGATACAAATATTTAATCATCTCTTTTTGCCGGACCAAAGACATCACCGTATCAACAAGATTAAAACTCACCAAAAACTCGGAACCTATCTCGGTAAAATAATAATCGCCAACCCAATCCAATTCTTTCCAAAAACTCAAATCAACACTATCAACAATACTGCCCAAATCGCTTATATTATTTTCCGCCTTTTTCCAATGTATGGCCTCCGGATTTACATGGGGCTCAAAAAGCCGCCAGTCGTTTTTATCGTCCTTGGCTAAGTATTTTTGAATAATCATCCACCTTTTGCCGGAAAATTCTTCAGGGAAACGGGTATCCAAAACATCTCCCCTTAAAAAACTTATTACCCTTTGAGAAAAATCATCAGATTTCGCCGCTTTTTTAAACAACCGAGAATAAAAAATTATTTCATGATAATAATGAAAAATCAGAGCCAGGGTGCGCAAAGTTTCTCCTTTTATAGCCATAACGGCCGGAAGAATGAAAATAACACCCAATTCTTTCAAATGGCTTATGTTGTGATATTTCTTCTTCAAAAATTTTTCCGCCGCGTCTTTCCATTTGCCGCCTAAAACCATTATTTTAATTTCCCTCTCCTCAAAATCATCCGGCGTCAATTTTTCATATTGTTTGAAAAAAACATTATTCAGCCATTCGGAATTTTCAACAAACCTTAAAGCGCTGAAAATTTCTATCATATCCTCTTTCTCCAGCATCTCGCTCACGCTTTTATAACCCAGGCCTTTCAAAATATTTTCTGGAGGAATATTTTCAAGCAACTCCCGTGCCTTGTTTTCTTTAACAAAAAAACCCTTCTTTTTGTTCATTACTTTTTTCGCGGCGTCAAGCAAAGACTCACACCCACCGGCGCTGTCGCAGACCGGATTACCAAGGCTGGCCGCGATTTTCGCGTCATCTTTTTGGATTCTCTCCAAAAGAGCGTTATAAATCTCGCGCGCCTTGCCATCCGCAACGCCCAAAAATTTTAGTTTTTCCGCAATTATATTTTCGTTCTGCCGGACAATTTCATCCAAAATATCCTCTCTGCCAATGGACAAGATGGTATCCTTGTCCGCCCGCAAAACACGAGCGATTTTTTCCACAGATGAATGCATAAAAATATTTTATCAGTTTTTACAAAAAATGAAAATAGCTGTTCGGAAAAAAATTTAACTTAAAATAATTCAAAATCTTCGCGTCGTAGTTAATTCGCTCTTGGCTAATCTGTTTATTAAATATTTCCGCTGTCTTTTTAATCCCTAAAATTTTTATCATCTCTTGCACATCCTGCCAGTTGCCATAATTTAAAGTATGTTCTAAAATTGACTCTTGGTTAAGATTACTGACATCTTTTACATACCAAACAAGATACGGCCTTTTTTTTATAAATTCATGGATATTTTCTGTTTGCATATATTTATTTTACCATAAATACAGATGAATTAGAATCTATCGAGGTCTCACCTCGATAGATTCATGCCCCATGACATTTCTTATATTTCCTATTAATTTAATACGACGATAATTTCACGATCGTAAGTTTATCGTTGTATAAGTATTCTGCACTAGCCGAGCAGAAAAGGCTGGTTTTTTATTTCCCGCAACACTTTTTATATTTTTTCCCTGAACCGCACGGACAAGGAGCATTGCGCCCGACCTTCGGTCGGGAATTCCTAATTTCTAATTTCGAATTTCTAAACGTTGATTCCTCGTTTTTCATGCCTTGTGTTTTTTGAACATTCAAGATTAATTTTACAAAGGTATCGCCCATTGAATCTTCCATCTGCTTAAACATTCTCGCGCCTTCATTTTTGTACTCAATCAACGGGTCGCGCTGGCCATAGGCGCGCAAATTTACCGAAGAACGCATATAATCCATCGCCTCCAGATGGTCTGTCCACAACATATCAATAACCCGCAGTAAAAGATTTCTTTCGGCGTTTGCGAAATCTTCCTTGCCAAACTCCCGCTCTTTCTCTGATAATTTTGAAATATCCTCTCCGGCATGGTCAAAAAAACCAGTAATAATTTCGCCCAATTCATCTTTATTCGCAAAAAGTGCCTTTCGCCTTAATCCATATATTTTTCCCCGCTGCTTGTTAAGAACATTGTCATATTCCAGCAAATGTTTCCGGATATCAAAATTCATTCCCTCTATTTTTGCCTGCGCCGAACCAATGGCACGAGTTATCATTTTATTTTCTATGGGCTGATCTTCGGGAATTTTTAGGGTTCGCATCATATTCTTAATCTTATCCGAACCGAAAATCCGCATTAAATCATCCTCCAGAGACACAAAAAATCTGCTTTCGCCGGGATCTCCCTGCCTGCCCGAACGGCCACGCAACTGGTCATCTATGCGCCTGGCTTCGTGACGCTCCGTGCCAAGTACGTATAAACCGCCGGCACTACAAACGTCATTTGCTTCGTCGGCCGAAGAAGGGTTGCCTCCAAGAACAATATCCACACCTCGGCCGGCCATATTGGTTGCCACGGTTACCATCCCCTTTTTTCCCGCCTGCGCGATAATTTCCCCTTCTTCTTCATGATGCTTGGCGTTCAAAAGACGATGCGCTACACCTTCTTTTTTTAATAACGCGGACAAATACTCGTTTTTATCAATGGAAACCGTGCCCACCAAAACAGGCTGGCCCTTTTTGTGTCTCTCTTTTATTTCTTCAACAACCGCCTTAATCTTCCCTTCTTCCGCGGCATAAACCAAATCAGAATTATCTTCTCTTATCATGGGCTTGTTGGTTGGAACAACCACAACTTCCAAACCGTAAACCTTATCAAATTCTTCCGCGGAAGTCAGAGCGGTACCCGTCATACCGGAAAGCTTTTTGTAAAGTTTAAAATAATTTTGAAAAGTGACACTAGCCAAGGTACGGGATTCCTTCTGTATATCCACCCCCTCTTTGGCCTCAATGGCCTGATGTAATCCCTCGGACCATCTGCGGCCGGGCATCATTCTACCGGTAAACTCATCAATAATAATCACCTCACCATTCCTCACCACATAATCTTTATCCCGCCTAAAAATCACATGGGCGCGCAGGGCCTGGTTCAAATGGTGTACATACTTCATTCCTTTTTCCGTATAGATATCACCAATGCCTAAAAGTTTTTCCACCCTTTCAATCCCCTCTTCCGTCAAAGAAACCGCCTTTTGTTTTTCATCAACCGAATAATGTTCCTCGGCATTAAGGCGCGGCACAATAGAGGCGAAAGTTTTATAAAGTTCGGCCGATTCTTCATCAGGAACAGAAATAATTAAAGGTGTCCTTGCCTCGTCAATCAAAATAGAATCTATCTCATCAACAATCGCGTAATGCCACTCGCGCTGCACCACTTGTTCTTTTTGGTAAGCCATGTTATCTCTCAGATAATCAAACGCGAACTCATTGTTTGTACCGTAAGTAATATCGGCCGCGTATGCTTCTTTGCGTGAACAAGGTTTCAAAAATTCGTGCACCACTTTAAAACTGCCCAGCGTGTCCCTGATTTTATCCAATCTGTTTTGATCATTAGAATTTGAGATTTGTTTGGAAATTGGAAATTGAAAATTGAAAATTTCATTTTCTTGTGGTTCTTCTTTCGCAAAACTTGGATCATAGATATAGCTTGAGTCATGGTTAATACAAGAAACACTCAAACCAAGAAAATGGTATATCTGCCCCATCCAAACCGCGTCTCTGCGGGAAAGATAATCGTTTACCGTGACAACATGCACACCCTTGCCTTCAAGCGCGTTCAAATAAACAGGCAGTGTGGAGGTAAGAGTTTTTCCTTCGCCCGTCTTCATCTCGGCAATTTTGCCCTGATGCAACACAATCCCGCCCAAAATTTGCGCGTCAAAATGCCGTTGATTCAAATTTCTTTTTGCCGCCTCCCTCACAACGGAAAAAACTTCCGGAAGTATATCTTCCACTAAACCGCCCTTGGCCAAGAACTCTTTAAAATCCTCGGTTTTTGACTTCAATTCGTTATTAGTAAGGCCCTCGGTCTTTTTTTCTAAACGGTTAATTTCTTCAACCAACGGCTGAAGATTCTTCAGAAAACGTTCGTTCGGGTCGCCCAAAAATTTGCTAAACAATCCCGCCATATTCTCAAAGCATAACAAAATTCCCCGCCCTTTTAAAGGGCGGGGAGTTCATACGGCAAAAAAGAAAATTATTTTCTCTTTTTTCTGCGAACGGTTTTCTTCTTCGGAGCTGCTTTCTTTCTGACAGTCTTTCTTTTTTTCGGAGCAGCCTTTCTCTTCGGAGCGGCTTTCTTTTTTGCTGTTCTTTTGCGTCGAACCATTGTATTTAGAAGATTAGATTATCTTCATCAACAAACATCGACCACAATATTTGTTGAATAGAAATGCAGGGTGCTAAATAAAAAATTTCAAAATAAATTTTTTCCGCATTTCTATTTTAATTTTACAAAATTTTTTCACAAAAATAAACAAAAAAACAAAAGTTATCTGTGGATAACTTTTTCCAAAAAATAATGAAGAAAAAATAATTTTTTCTGAATATATTTTTTGAGAATCCCGCACAAAATTTTATTTTGTTGCGGGATAAATAATATCAATCAAAACCAATTAGCCGCACCTCGTTTTCCAAGGCAAAACCATAATGATTAAAAACTCTTTGTTTAATTAAACCGCTAAGCATCAGGACGTGTTCAGCTGTCGCGTCTTTCGAATTAATAATAAAATTAGCATGTTGCGAAGAAATCATCGCGCCGCCAATTTTTTTACCCCTCAAACCCAAATAATCAATCAAAAAACCAACTGAAATCTTTGGCTTATCGGCAAATTGTTTTAATTCGGGAAACTTTTGTAAAATTTTTTCCTTACCCATATCCTTTCTTCTCCATTCAATATTCTTAAAAAAACAGCCCGCGCACGCCTGACCAACAACAAAAGATTCTGTTCTTTGTTTAACGTAATCTTTTATTTTTTGCCGGATTATTTCGGATTTTTCCTTTTTTAACTTCAAAACCGCCGAAAAAACAAGCAAATCTCCGCTTCGGGCGGAGAAAATGGAATCACGATATCCAAAATCGCAATCTTCCGATTCATAATTCTTAATTTTTAATTCTTCCGTATCAAAAACTTTTACTTCTTTTACGCTATCCGAAATTGATTTGCTAAAAGCGCCGGCGTTGCCGGCGATGGCGCCACCTACGGTGCCGGGAATGCCTACTGCCCACTCCAACCCGGACAATCCGGCTTTTGCAGTTTCAGCAACCAGCTTCGCCAACGGAACTCCCGCCCCAACAACAACTTCATTATTCTTGATTCGTAATTCTTGGTTCCTGCCTGCCGGCAGGCAGGGCTTAATTCTTATCACCAATCCGTTAAAGCCTTTGTCGGAAATAAGCACGTTGGAACCGCCGCCCAAAACAAAAACCTGCCTGTCGGCAGGCAGGCCGGGTAAATTATCCTTGGCCCAACCGCAAAACTCCCGTATTTCTTCAATACTTTCCGCTTCAACAAAATATTTTGCCGGGCCTCCTATCTTAAAAGTAGTAAGGGGTGACAAAAGCACGTCTTTTTGAATTTTTGATTTTAAATCCATTACCAGACTGCTTTAAATTTAATTCCAATAATAGGCCCGCTCTCTCCTAATTCATACATTGGAGCAATCGTCTTTTGGGGAATTTTCACACCTTCTTGCCCCAAAGCGATTTTTGCCAAACCCCAATTGTCTTTATCAAAAATAAAATCCGCGGCCAATCCTAAACCCAATTGAGATACTGAGGTATTAGTTTTTTCTGCATAATTCATAATATCATCGCATGGACTCCTTCCAGCAACTAAATTGCTTCTCATTGAATACATCATACCATTTGATTTGGCTATTAAAGCCGACAAAGCCAGCAACTGACTGGGCGTGTCCGATTCTCTTAAATTGTTCACTAAAAATTCGCCAAATCTTTTACTGGCGTTAATACCCGCCGCCATAACAGCCGCTCGCGCATGTTCGCCCCTAAGCTTTCCTTTCCACTCCGTATATCCGCCCCCCAAACCAAGTGTAATTTTTGCGCTTTCAGCGCCTCTTTCCAGCGCTTCATGTTTATGGCCCATTTCGTGGGCAAAAATACTTAAATGAAGCCCTCCCAACGCTTCGGGAAAAGTTTTTGCCAATTCTTTAAAATTCAATCTGCCGTCTTCAAAAATTTTTCTAACCCGCGCCTTATGTTTTTTCTGCTTCTCCTCCGGGTCAGTTAAGCTTAAAATCTCTTTAAAATATGAATTTGACTCTTCTATTTTAGAACGAGCCCTGCCGGCTAAATCAAAAACCTTAAATGGCTTGGATAATTTATCAAAGGCGTCTAATTCCGCGTTAATTCTTTCGGCCAGCAACTCTTTATGCTTTTCATCCTCCAAAGATATTAATTCTTCGGGTTTAATTTGGTATCTTTGTCTTTCTTTCTCTCTTTCATAAATTTTGGGTTGGTGAACAAATTTAGAAACAACATCTCCTTGGGTCTCTGCTTTAACTCCGCTAGCCGTTAAAAGAGCAAAAGGAATAAAGGCGTAAATAAAAGCATTTTTTACTTTTGGATTTTGTAAGACTTTACTTTTATAGAATTTTTCTGACAAACTGTTCTTTAGGTTGCCGAACCAATTAACAAAACCTTCCGGATTTTCTTTAATCTTTTTCTCAATTTCTTCTTCGGCGGTAATTTCTCCTTCTTTTTTCTCCTTGAATTTCTCAAAAGACATTTTCAAGATATAAAAAATTACTTTACCCAATATTTAACATCATCAATGGCACAATTGACATAAGGGAATCTCACTGGTTTGGACACTGGATAATGTTGCGTCACAATACTTTGAGTATCCTTTCTCGCAAAATTCTTCAATAGTATTATAAGTAGACTTACTTTTCCCGGCGCAATCTGCCGAACAATTACAGGGGGTTTCAATATTTCTGCAAAATCCATCTCCGCAATTTATGCAGGTTCCGACCGGAGAACCTTTTACCAAACCGGTTTCGTAGCATTTGTCTGCTACTGAAATTCTTGAGTCCATGCCCGAAGACCATTCAGTTAATCCCTCACAGCAATGGTCGGGATATTTATTATAAACCGTTGAGAAATATTCATACTCGTCAGCGCATTCTTTTACGCAATCCTGGGGACAGGTCTCCGAAGTTTCCGCGCAAGGACAGCCGACTGCCTGACAGACTATTTCCTGACAAGTTCCATCTCCGCACAAATCTTTACAAGTTTCTTTCGGTCTTTTACAAATACTGTAAGATTTACTTACTCTGTCTTCAATTAATCCCGAACAACATTGTTTGTCGGTTGAGCCCGCCAAAGGATTACGGTTCACCCTTTCTTCAGTCTTTGCGCAATCCATAATCTCGTCTTTTCTTTCTTCAATTTTCTGCAGTAAATCCGGCTTCCTTTTTAAAATTTCTGTTTTTACCTCTTCTGCGGCCGATTCTATTCTTTTCTTAAATAACTCCGCCTGCTCCGATTCTTGAATATTTTGAACCCTTTGTTCAATTCTATCTGTTTGCTTTTGAATAACGTTTTCGAGAACCTCGACCGCCCTGGCTTTTTCAGGCAGCTTCTCCTCAAGTTTTGTTTGAACTTGTTTTAATAATTCAAGATGTCTAACAGCATCGCCCTTAATTTCCGGCATTACTCTATCAAGTCGTTCTGAAACTTTTTCACCGTCAACATTGGTCAATGTCTCTGCGCATTTAGAAACGGCCCCCTTTTGATTAATTTCTATTTTTTGTCTAATATCCAGCGAAGCATTCTGCAAACTCTCCCGCAAATCCTCTACAATAGAATTCTGCTTAAAACCATTATCGGCAAATTTATCCATTAAGTTTTGAAATCGGGGATTATCTTTTTCTTTCTCTTTTATTTTTTCTATTTCTCCTCCTGCTTTTTCCATTGCTTTTTGATATTTTTCCGTTGCCTTAGCGACAATTTGTTCTTTGCCGGTTCTCTCGGCCAGTCTTTCTGCCTCAATTAATTTTTCATTGGCTTGCTGTAAATACCTTTCCGCTTTCTTCACCGAATTAAAAGTAAAGAAATTGCCAATACTCCTTTGCCATTCTTTCAAGAAATAGAAAGGGCTGTCGGGCAAAAGCGACGGCTCCTCAACTCCTAAGTCAGAAGCGGTAACTTGTTCGGCGGTATCCTGGGCGAATACCACACTAATACTTAAAGCAAAAATTATACTTAATAAAAATAACTTTTTCATAAATAATTATTATTACTAATAATAATTGTTCTGCACCAACACTTTAGAGGCCGGAGAAGGCAAAACCTCATACCATGTCTTTATGTGAGTGCCGTTTACTCTCCGGCCACCACAATGTTTGTACGGTGGCACTTTTATTATACAACAAACAAATTATAAAAAAAGTAATAACATAAAACCCCCGTTTTACCAGGGGCTTTATGCAGACATAGATGTGATCCCGCAATACAGCGGGAAACACTCACATAATTCATATATAACAAACGCCACTAAAAAAGTCAAATCAATCTGTGGATAGCGCGTTCTTCATCTTTTGAGCCACTAAATTCCAATCATATTTTTCAACAACCATCTTTTTCGCGCTTACAACCATTCTATCGCTCAAAGATTTATTCTGTACCAGAATCATTACCTTATCGGCAATGCTCTTGGGGCTTTTAACATCGCAAAAGAGCCCGGTTTCTCCGTTTTTAATAAAATCCACGATACCTCCGACCGGAGTGCCGATAACCGGAATGCCTGCTGCCATGGCTTCAATAAAAGAATTGCCCATTCCCTCCGACAGCGATGGCCGGACGAATATATCCGAAATTTTCAAATACTTGGGCACATCTTCGTAGTTTACGCGGCCGAGGAAAAAAACTCTTTTCTCCGCGCCAATCTCTTTCGCCAACTTTCGCAGTTTCTTCATATCCGGCCCGTCCCCGACAACAAGAATCTTAAAATATCCTCCCAAAACAATAAGAGACTTTATCAAATCATCCACCGCGTTTTTTTTAACCAAACGCGAAGTGGTGATTATAAATTTGTCGTCCGGCCCCTTGCCAAGTTCTTTTTTAAGCTCCGTGAGTTCGTCTTCGGGATATTCCCTTGAAAAAAGTCCGATGTCCGCGCCGTTGGGAACAATTTCAACCGCATCCTTAACTCCGTTTTTTACCGCCCTTTTTTTCAGATATTCGCTGATGGCGGTGGTACGATCGGCGTTTTTGAAAATCAAAAGGTGCCACGGCCTGATTAGAATTTTGTACAAAATATCATTTCCAAAAACATATCTCTTGAAATGCTCCTCCTCGTCTCCTTCCTGCAAAGTCAAAACCAATTTTACGGCCGGAAATTTTTTCTTGAAAAAAGACGCGGCAATGCTCGCCTGGCTGGCCATAATTGACCATGTTAAATCGTAATTATTTCTCCCGTGAAGTTTTTTTGCCTTGAAGTATCCCAGAAAGGGCAAGGAAAATTTATCCAAAAAGCCCAGCCCCCAACCCACACGAAAAACATTCACGTTTCCGACTTTTTCAAATTTTGAAAGCCCACGGTTCATCCTCGCCGTTATCATATCAAACTGAAATTCTGCTTCGCCGTCTGAAGCTTTACGCGAAAGACGGTCGGTGATTTCTTTAACCGCCACTTCCGCCCCGCCGATAAAAGGATGGTACGCGGTGGAAAATATCAACACCTTTTTATCCATATCAGAATTATAACAAAAAACACGGCCGTATTGTAACAACCGTGTTTGTTTTTTACTTTTTAGCAAAAAAATATTTTCTCGTCATCGCTATCCCTTTTTTTAAAGAAATCGAGGGTGTCCAGCCAAGAAGTTTTTTTGCCTTTGAAATATCGGCAAGCGTCTCGCGAACTTCTCCTTTGCGGGGAGGAAATATCCGGCACAATCCGGAATTTAGCAGCCAAGTTTCATCAGAATCAAGGGGGATTTTTAATAAAATTAAGCGCGCCACATCCCACACGGAATAGCTTATGCCCGTTCCTATATTTATAATTTCCGCGTCGCCAACCTTATACGAAGTCATGGCCAAAAGATTAGCCCGAGCCACATCGGAAACATGAGTAAAATCCCTACGCTGATAACCATCAGGAACAATAGTAAGCGGCTCCCTGTTTTTCATCTGCCTTAAAAAAATTCCTATGACCGTCGCGTAGTCCCCTTCGGTCGGCTGCCGCGGCCCGTAGACATTGAAATATCTCAAAGAAACAGTTTCCGGCCCACCGGTCATCCGACCCATGTCACTCATGAGCATCTCTCCCATTCTTTTCGTGGAGCCATACGGATGCAAAGCCGTGGGCGTAAGCGCCATATCTTCACAAAGCGGCATTTGTTGAACATCTCCATATGCCGAAGAAGAAGCCGAATAGACAACACGCTTAACATTGTATTTCCTAGAAATTTTCAGAATGTTGTACGTTCCTAAAGCATTGGATCTGAAATATTCCTCCGGATTTTCAAACGATGGCTGAATCCGCGCCAGAGCGGCACAGTGAAAAACATAACTTGGCTCAAAAACTGAAAAAAGCCGCCTGACTACTTCATAATCACAAATATCCAAACGAAAATAATAAGCGAGCGGATTCATAAAATCGTATTCTGAATACGGTTTTATATCTGCTACCCCCACTTCATAATCTTTCACGCAAAGTAAATCAACAATGTGCGAGCCGATAAAACCAAGACCGCCGGTAACCAAAACTCTTTCTTTATTCATTTATTTTTCTCCTTTCCTTATCATGCACGCTCATCTCCGCAACACTGGTTCCCTGAAAGTGATGAAGTATTTCGTTATAATTATCCATTGCCCGAAAAAACAAAATTGCCGCCTCACAAAAAGTAAGCTCCATCAATCCTGTTTTTTTCTCCAAAAAGGTCCTATCTTCAAATAAAATTGCCTTGGTATCTTTAGGGAAACAAAATCCGTTATAACCCCGAACATCTCCGTGAAGCGGATCGCTCCAAGAACTGGCAATCCGCGAATCATGCGTCACCATTGCCCGCACATCTTCAAAATCCACATCCCAATTTTTGCAACGGTCGTAAAGAATATTAAAGAAAGTTACCTTCATCGCTCCAAATTGGTTAATGGCGTACTTGCCTATTTCCGCCTGCGTGGAATTCAAGTTGTAAAACTGATAAGTATTCTTGTTTCCGAAAGGAGATTGAAAATACCCCTTAGGCAACAAATCAAGGATAATGCCGGCCCACTTACGCGCTTTTTCATCGGCCGGAGCAACAATCTGCAGATTTGGCCGCCTGAAATCGTCCCAAGCCTGCGCTTCGGTTAAAAATTCCGGATTAAACAGAAAAATTTTCTTTTCATATTCCCTGGCCAATCTCGCGGTGGTCCCGGGCGGAACAGTAGATTTGATAACTACTATTTTCCCATCAGGCAAATCTTTGACAACAGATTTCACTATTGAAGTATCACAGGAATCATCCGAACAAGCAGGAGTCGGGACGCAAATAAACACAATTCTCGCTTCCGAAATATCGTCGGAAAATTCTTTTTTTCCCCTATCGTAACAAAATAAATTTTTCCCGCGCGCAAAACCCTGTTTTTCAAACCAGCGCGTAAGAGGCGTGCCAACCATGCCAATGCCGATAATACCGACTTTTATCTTTGCTTTCGTCTTTTTCATCGTTATTCTCCTTTCAAAAAACTCAATATTGCCGCCGTCTTTTAATATACTACAACACCAAAAACCGTCAACTTGTTAACAAATTGACGGTTTTGGTTAATCAAATCTTTTCTACATTATTACGCTGCTTCCAATTCCAGCTGAAGCGCCTGAACCTGTTCAAGCATGGCCTGAATCTGAGCGCTAAGTTCATCAACTGTTACGGAGGCCGTTGGCGTACTTGGTGTTATTTGACTCGAGCCTGCCTCACTAAACACCTCTTGCAGTTTGGCACGGGTGTTTGGACCAACATATCCATAACCCGCGTCAGAGGCCGAAGAAACCACTCCGTATTTCATTTGGAATTTCCGGACTGCCGCTCTGGTCAAAGAACCATAATATTCTGTTTCGTTTCCTGCTGAACCAGCTCCGGACGCTGCAATTTGAGTGTCAGAATCGGAATTAAGAAGTTGTTGAAGCCGTTTGATACTGCTATTGGACATGCCTCTGGACATTCCCGAAGTAAAGACAGACGAAACACCAGCGGCAATTTGGGGAAGTTGAACTTCCGCAGGAAGTTCAACTTCAACAGTTTGAGCCGCTTCGCTAAATACTTCAGCCAGATAGCAAGAAGAATTAACTGCTATCCAAGTGCGGTTAGTCGAGAAGTCTGGAGTAATGTCAGAAGAAAACGCAGATCATATTCCGCGATAAAAGCTCAAACAAAGGCCAATTTAAA